>PJUC01000095.1_pt1 | contig 70996 bp, 61 predicted proteins | sample 1512161 | NCBI WGS metagenome assembly PJUC01 (sample SAMN08177676, study PRJNA422409) | Soil metagenome, whole genome shotgun sequencing project. | isolation source: Soil enriched on filter paper | place: USA: Madison | collected 2015-01-15 | reverse complement strand
CGGGGTCGCACTCGAACACGGCCTCGCCGGGATCCGCCGATGCCAGCCAGAAGCCCATGAGCCGGGCGATCGGCGGCGGCGGGAAGTCGCCTGCGACGATCGCACGCAGGTAGCTCAGCCCGTCGAGATCGCGGGATGCCGCCAGCGGCGGCGCCGGGTCGTCCCAGCTGATGGTCCTCGTGCGGTCCGCATTGGCTGTCATGGCCACACGATAGACCCGGCCCGGGTCGTCAGGAGGCGACCGCCGGAGGCGGCGCGCACACGGAGCCCGCCGTCAGCCCGTCGAGCAGGACGGCGACCATGAGCCCGTCCTGCTCGCCGGAGTCGGCGCGCGTGTCCGCGAGGCGGCTCAGAGCGTAGATCACATCCTTGGCGGGAACCCCGGGGCGGATCGTTCCGTCGGCCGCTCCGGCGTCGAGGATCCGCTGGACCTTCGGACCGAGGACGCCGATGAACTGCTCGGGCAGCGGGGCATAGGCAGGATCTCCGGAGTGGAGCGCGGCGGCAAGGCCGCGCTTCGTGCCCACGAAGCGGGCGAGACTGTCGGCCCACCGGCGCAGGGCTTCTGCCGGCGGCAGCTCTGCGGCCAGCCGATCGGCTTCGGCCGCGGTCGCCTCCAGCTCGCGGCGGAACACCGCGATGATCAGGTCGGACCGCTGCGGGTAGTGACGGTAGATGGTGCCGACACCCACTCCCGCCCGAGCGCTGATCTCGCGCATGGGAGCGTCGACGCCGAGCTCGGCGAACGCGGACTTCGCCGCCCGCAGCACCGCCTCTGTGTTGCGGACCGCGTCGGCACGTCTGCGCCGAGGTTCGACGGCCCCCTGTTCGGCGCTCAACCAACACCTCCTTGAAAGCGGAACGATGTTCCGTATACTTGCGGAAAGGTGTTCCGCTTAGTTCGAGCCTACCGGCTCGAGGCGAGGACATCGACGGGAGGACACATGAAGTACCGCACACTCGGTCGCACCGGCATCCAGATCTCCCCCTTCGCGCTCGGCGCCATGATGTTCAGCTCGTTCGGCAACAGCGACCAGCAGGAGGTCGACCGGATGGTCGGTCGCGCGCTGGATGCGGGGATCAACCTCGTCGACACCGCCGACGCGTACGGCGACTCGGAAGAGATGGTCGGTCGCGCGCTGAAGGGACGCCGCGACGACGTCATCCTCGCGTCGAAGTTCTCGCGCCCGATCGGCGACGACCCGAACCACCAGGGCGGGTCGCGCCGTTGGATCATGACGGCCGTCGAGAACTCGCTGCGCCGCCTGCAGACCGACCATCTCGACCTCTACCAGATGCACCGCCCCGACCCCGCGACGGATATCGACGACACCCTCTCGGCACTGACGGATCTGGTGCGCAGCGGAAAGGTGCGCGCGATCGGGTCGTCGGACATGCCCGCCTCCGAGATCGTCGAAGCGCAGTGGGTCGCAGAACGGCGCGGCTTCGAACGCTTCCGCGTCGAGCAGCCGCACTACTCGCTGCTCGATCGTGGGGTGGAGCGCGAGGTGCTGCCGATGGCGCAGAAGTACGGGATGGGCACCGTGATCTGGAGCCCGCTCGCGAGCGGGATGCTCACCGGCCGGGTCCGCCGCAGGCAGGAGAGCGATCTGCGGCGGACACGCCTGTTCGCCGCGCTGCGCGACGAGCGCCGGATCGATGCCGTGGAGCAGTTCATCACCCTCGCCGAGGACACCGGCGTCCCTCTGACACACCTGGCGCTGGCCTTCGTGATCGCGCACCCGGGGGTGACCGCGGCGCTCATCGGTCCCCGGACGATGGACCAGCTCGACGACCTCCTGGCCGCCGCCGACGTGCAGCTCACGGACGAGATCCTCGACCGCATCGACGAGATCGTCCCGCCGGGGACAGGGGTCGGGCGTATGGACCAGGAGTACAACACGCCGCCGATCACCTCCCCCGCGCTGCGTCGCCGAGCCGCCGAGGACAGGGCGGCGGCGTAGGACCCGCGTCGGAGAAGACGGAGCGTGCGGCGTGCGTCCGCGCGCTCCGTCGGCCGCGGCCACTAGGCCGCGGTCACTCCACCCGGTAGCCGAGGTAGACGAACCCGTTCGCGAAGCGGTGCTCGGCGATGAGCTCCAGCTCGAGATGCAGTCCTTCGTCCAGGAAGCGGGTGCCGCCGCCGACGACTGCCGGCGCCACCACGACGTGGACCTCGTCGAGCACGCCGGCGCGCGCCGCGGCCGACGCGAGCAGACCTCCGCCGATCGCGACGGGGCCGGGTGCGGCATCCACCATCTCGCTCACCTCTGCAGGCTCGAACGCCGGACGCAGCTCGGTGCGCCGGGTCGTGACGGCTTGCAGGGTCGATGAGAAGACGACCTTGTCGATGTCGCGCCACTGCAGCGCGAACTCCCGCTCGGCGGGCGGCAGGTCGTCGAGCGGCAGGTCGTCCCACACCTTCATCACCTCGAACACCCTGCGCCCGTAGAGGTGGGTGCGCGCCGGCGCGAGCAGGTCGTTGACGAAGGAATGCACCTCGGCATCGGGCGCCGCCCAGTCCCAGCGGCCGTCCGGCCCGGCGATGTAGCCGTCGAGCGACGCGGAGTTGAAGTAGATCAGAGATCCCACGCCGGGCAGGCTACGCGCCGCCCGGCTGTCGCATAACCCGGCTGCGGTTCGCGGGCGATCCTCAGGTTCGCCCCCTTGCGAGAGGGGCGGATGCCACAGCTATTGTTTCTCGATAGGTACATGCCGTTTATCGATAGGTTTACACATGCAACGCACGACGATCGTCGTTCTCAAGGTCTTGATCGCAGGCCTGCTGGCTCTGCTGCTGTTCTGCCAGATCTTCGTCGTGCCGGCCGTCGCCGCACAGTCCGCCGTGCGTTACTCCGAGATCGCGTACTTCGAAATCCCGGGCACCGTCGTCGGCATCCTCTTCCTGCTGTGCGTGCAGGTCGTGCTGGTGTGCGTGTGGCGGCTGCTGTCGCTCGTTCGCGAAGACAGCATCTTCAGCGAGAGCGCGTTCCCCGACGTCGACGTGAGCCTCGCGGCCGTCGCCTTCGCGACGTTCCTCGTGCTGATCGCCCTGGTCGCCCTGAGCTTCACGGGGTTCATGACCCCCTCGATCACGCTCCTCCTGCTGCTCGGCGTCGTGGTGGGCGCAGGGCTGTCGCTGCTGATCGTCGTGCTGCGCGGCCTGCTGCGCAAGGCGTCGCGGCTCGAAGCCGACCTGTCGGAGGTGGTGTGAGTGCCGATCATCATCAACCTCGACGTGCAGCTGGCGAAGAAGAAGATGTCGGTCACCGATTTCGCCGGCGCCATCGACATCACACCTGCGAACGTGTCGGTGCTCAAGAACGGCCGGGCGAAGGCGGTGCGCTTCACGACGCTCGACGCGATCTGCCGGGTACTCGAATGCCAGCCCGGCGACATCCTCGAGTGGGTGCCCGATGACCACCCGGCCGCCGTGGCGGCCGGGTCCGGAGCCGAGGACGACGGATGAGCACCGCCGTGCACGAGCGCCGGTCGCCGGCGTGGAACGACAAGGCCATCGCCGAACTGCTCGACGTCGTGCGCTGCCCGGTGTGCGCGGGCGGCATCGTGTCGGAGCAGCGCTGCCCCGCGTGCGGCGCCGACTTCGTCGGATCGATCGGGCGCGACCTCTGGCTGGCGTCGCAGCGTGCCGTCGAGGCCCTCCAGGCGCGTCAGGCCGTGCTCGATCGGGTGCCGGCGGGGCCTGCGCCGCAGTCGGCGTCGGCTGCGACGAGCGCGAGCGCAGAGGCGACCGGAGCGGCGGCATCCACTGCCCCTCACGCGGGACGGGGCGAACCGCTCCCACCCGCTGCCGCGACCGGCGAGGCGCCGGCACCCGGCGCATCGGCCTCGGTGCAGTCCGTGCTGGCCGTCGCCGGGGCGGGGCTCGTCGCGGTCGCCGCGCTCGTGTTCACCTTCTTCAACCCCGACCTCGACGATCCGGTGGCGCGCACGGGGATCGTCGGCGCGATCGCGGCGGCGTTCCTCGGCGTGGCCCCGCTGCTGGCCCGCCGCCGGCTGCGGCTGTCGGCGGAGGCGATCGGCGCGCTCGGAGTGGCATTCCTCGCCCTCACCGTGACCGCGGCGCTGCCGTTCGCGGCCAACGGCTGGGTGTCGGCCGGCCTCGTGGCCCTCGTCGCGGGCGGCGCGCTCGCCCTGCTCGGCCCGCGCGCGGGCATCCGGGCCTGGCTGTGGTGCGGCGTCGTCGCGCTCGCATCCGCGCCGCTGCTGCTCGCGCTCGGCGCGGGTTCGGCACTGGGCGCGACGGCGGGATGCCTCGCCTCGGCCGCCGCGGCGAGCGCGCTGATCGCCCGGATGAGGGGCCGCGGCGAGCGCGTCACACTCACGATCGGGCAACTGGGTCTCGCCGCCGCAGCCGTCGCGCTCATCCCGGCGTCGATCGGCGAGACCGGCTGGGGCCCGGCGTGGATCGCGGCGCCGACGCTCCTCGCGGTCGCCGCCGTGGCGGTGAGCTCCACGTATGCGCCCACGCGCGGCCTGTGCAGCGGCATCGCCGGGGCGGCGATCGTGGGGGCGGTGACGTCGCTGACCCTCGGTGCCGTCACCACGACCTCGGTCGGCGCGTGGTTCGCGCTGCTGCCGACCTCGGCCGGCGCCGGGCTGGTGCTGGTCGGTGTACTCACGCCGCTCCATCGTCTCGTGCCGCGCGGCGCGCTCTTCACGGGCGCGGTGATGGTCGTCGCGGTGGCCGCGGCGGCGCCGACGCTCATCGCCCTGCTCACGCCCGCGGGAGGGATCGCCCGGCCCGGCGAACCGAGCGCCCTGCTGCCGCCGGGCGGCGAGTGGGGCCTGCCCGCGGGGCTCTTCGCCCTGGCGCTCACTCTCGCATCATTCGCAGCGGTCACCCGCGACGATGCGAGCGACCGGGTGCCGGCATCCGGCTCTTCCCCGTTCGGGGCGGCGGAGAGCGACGCCGTGAGGCCGCTGCCGCTCGGCACGCGCTGGCTCGGGTTCCTCGGTGCGTGGTACGCCGTGCTCGCGTTCCTCACGGTGCTGACGCTCCCCGGCATCGCTGCGTGGGCGCGGATCGCTCTGGCCCTGGGCGCGGCCGTGGGCGCGAGCGCCGTCGTCACGACGGTGCTGCGGGATGCCTCCGCCTCCGCCAGGATGCCGCTCGTGGCCGGCGCGCACGCGGCCGTCGCGTACGCGGCCGTGCTGTCGTGGGCAGACCCCGGTCTCGCTGTCGCGGCGGGTCCGGCCGTCGTGGTGAGCGTCGGCGTGCTGATGCTGACGGTGCCGCACGCGGCGCGGTTCGTCCACGTCGGGCTGGGCTTCGCGTACGCGCTGGCCGTGCTGGCGACCGCGCTCGGCCGCACCGGAGCGGACCCGATCGTCGTCGTCTGCCTCACCACGTGCGCGGCCGGTGTCGTCGCCACCGCCGCGACGTTCGCGCGGAGAGTGCCCCTGCGCGGGTGGTACGCCGTGCTGACAGTCACCGCGGTGCCGTTCGCGGTGGGCATCGCCCAGGTCCTGTCCGAGCGCAGCGGCTGGACCGCCCTGTCGACGGCCGTGATCTTCTGCCTCTCGCTCACGCTCGTGGCGACCACGCGCCCGGGGCTCGGAATCCCGGTGCGCACGCTCGCCGCCGCCACCCTGGTGCCGGCGGTGTCGGTGGTGATCGTGTGCCTCGGCGCGCAACTGCCGATGAGCGGATCCCCGGTCGTCCTGCCCGTAGTCGCCGCACTCGTGGGCACGACGCTGGCTGCGAGCGACGTCATCGGCGCTGCACTCGCCCGCCGACTGCCTCGGACGTCGGCGCGGGCCGCGGGGCTCGCGATCGAGGCATCCGCCTTGCTCACCGGCGCCATCACGGTCGGGCTGGCGCTGGTCCGCACCGCCGCCGGCCTTCCGACCACGCTCCTGGTGCTGCTCATCCTCGGTGCGGGATTCGCGGCGACCGGCGTGCTCGCGCCCCGGCGCTACGCCTGGCCGCTCGCCGGCGCGGCCCTCACGGGCGCCCTGTGGAGCGCCTGGGGGCTCGCGGGTGTCACCGGTCTCGAGCCGTACGTGCTGCCGCCGGCTCTCGGTGCCGCGGCGGTCGGCGCCGTGCTGACCGCGCACGGCCGCCGTGCGACCGGGCTCTATGCGGCCGGGCTCGGCGTCGCCGTGCTCTCGGTGCTGATCGTCGTGGCGGTGGGACGGGATGCCGGCCCGCTCGCGCTCCCCGGAAACGCCGGCTCCGCACCACGGGCGGTCGCGCTCGTGGCGTCCGCGTGGCTGCTGACCGCGGCATCGCTCGTCGTCACGCGGGCGGGCGCCCCGCGCCTGCGCCGACTGCGGGCCCTTGCCGCGCCGACCCTCATGCTCGCCATCACGGCGGCGACGGCGGCGGCGATGCAAGGGGTGCGCTGGGGAACCGGGATGGATGCCGCGCCCACCGATCCGGCGGTCGTGGGCTGCCTCGTGTTCGGCCTCGCCGGCGCCGGCGCCGCAGCCTGCGCCGCCCGGCTGCTGCGCCGTCAGGCGAAGGCCGGCGCCGTTGCGGCCCGCACCCGCTGGCTGGGAGCGCCGGCGGTGCTGATCGTCGGGGTCGCGACGTGGCCCGCGATCGAGCGCGACTGGGTGGCGATCTGGACGATGTGGGGCCTCGCCGTCGCGCTGCTGGCGCTCATGGTCGCGGTCGCCGCGCGCGGGCTGCGTGGCCCGACGGCGCTGCCGCCGGTGTGGTTCCTGTTCGGGGTCTCGTTCGTCACCGCGGTCGTCGCGTGGAGCCCGCGCGATCTGCGCGTGGAGTGGTTCTCGCTCCCGCTCGGGCTGTTCCTGCTCGCCGCGGGGGCGCTGGGCATGCGGCAGCCGGCCGGACGCGACACGACGCCGTCGCTGACGGCATGGCCGGCGGGCTGGAGCGGATCGTGGGCGCTCCTCGGCCCGGGACTCGTCGTGACGCTCAGCGCCTCGGTCGCCGCGACCTACACCGACCCGCGCACGTGGCGGGCGATCCTGGTGATGGCGATCGCCCTCGTCGCGATCCTGGTCGGGGCCACGCTGCGGCTGGCCGCCCCCTTCTTCGTCGGCATCGTGGTGCTCCCGGTCGAGAATGTGCTGGCATTCGTCGTGCAGATCGGCCGGGGCATCGAGGCGATGCCGTGGTGGATCACCCTGTCGGTCGTGGGTGCCGTGCTGCTCATCATCGCCGTGGCGTACGAACGGCGGGCCGACGAGAGGTCGGGCCTGACCGCGCGGCTGCGCGACCTGACGTGAGGCGTCCCCGGCGCCGGCGCGTCAGGCGCCGAGGGTCACGTCCACCTGGATCTCGGTGGCAAGGCGCTCCAGCTCGGCAGTGAGGGCGTCGAGATCGACGGATGCCGGCACTCGGGCGGCGACCGTCGCCTCGAAGAGGCGGCCGCCGTACATCGCCGCGTCGGTGGTGCGGGTGGCCATCCGGTCGATCGTCACGCCGTGCGCGCTCAGCACCGCGCTGATGTCGCGCACGATGCCGGCGCGGTCGTTGCCCACCACCTCGAGCGTGAGGGGACGGCCGGGTGCGGCATCCGTCTCGCCCTCGACGCCCGCGTGCACCGTGACCTTCAGCAGCCCGTCGAGCGACGAGAGCGCGGCGCGCAGGTCGTCGGCGCGTTCGCGGGCGACCGAGACCTCGATGATGCCGGCGAACGCTCCGGCCAGCTCGGCGAGCTGGCTGTTCTCCCAGTTGCCGTCGTGCGCGCGAACGACGTCGGCGACCGCCGCGACGAGTCCGGAACGGTCGTCGCCGACCACGGTGAGCACGAGCGTCGTCATGCGCTCACTGTACCGACGCGCTCACCGCGGAGCGAGGGCGTCGCCGACGGGGAACGGCAGCGGGAAGCGCTCCGGGTTCGCCCCCACGGCGGATGCGGCACCGTACTCGTCAGCGACCACCACGATGCCCCGGGGGCTCGCCTCGCCGATCCGCACGGGCCGCTCCGAGCCGTCGGGCAGCCGCAGCGTCCACCGGTCGGCCAGGTAGCCGATGCCGAGCTCCTCCAACACCTCCTCGGCGTCGAGCCACTCCAACGGGGCGCCGTCCGCGCCACCCGGGGTGCGCTCGCGGCCGAGCAGATCGAAGACCCGGAACCCCTCGCCGTCGGCCAGCATCCAGCCGAGCACCTCGCCGTCGGGGCGCCGGTGTTCGATCCAATCCGCGGGCAGCATCCGCCGAGCCTAGCGCGGGACGTCGGGTTCTCCACAGGCCGGGCGCGCGGGCCACCCCGGCGCGACGCATCCGGGTATTCTGCACAGAGACGGCCGCGTGGGGAATCGCGGCCCGGATCTGGGGATCCACATGTCCGGTAAGGGTTCGAACGCGCCCAGGCACCGGCGGCGACGCGTGTTCGCCGGCGTCGCGATCAGCGCCCTCGTGGCCTCCGCGGTGGCCGGCACGATCGGGGCGGTCGCCATGGCGAGGACGGGAGCGGATGCCGCGCCCGCCGCCGCGTCCACCCCGACGCCCGCACCGACCCCGACCCCCACGCCCACCCCGCTCACGCCCGAGGAGCAGCTGCTCTCCACCGCCACCGATCCTGCCGCCTGCGCGGTCAGCTTCACCGGCGACGGCATCACTGATGCTCCGCAGCTGCAGACGGAAGGCGCGCTGTACGCGGGTCTGCCGATCCCGGCGCGCGACGGCCTCGTGTTCGCGGGGTGGTACGCCACTCCGGCCGACGCCGCGGCCCTCGCGATACCGGGCCGCGTCAACGGATCGGAGCCAGTGGTGTGCGCCGATCGCCAGGTGACGCTGTACGGCGCGTGGATGAGCCCGGAGCAGAACGCGGCCGAGAACGCCCGCATCCCGATCCTCATGTACCACCAGTTCACGCCGAAGCCCGAGGGCGAGTCGGGCTGGCTGCGCGCCAACTACGCCTACATCGGCGACTTCGACGCGCACATGAACCACATCGCGACCGGGGGCTTCTACCTGCCCACGTGGGACGAGCTGTCCGCGTTCATCGACGGGCGGCTGTTCCTGCCGAACCATTCCGTGGTCGTCACCGACGACGACGCCGACCAGTCGTGGTTCGACCTCGCGGTGCCCATCGTCGACAAGTACAAGGTGCTCTCGACGTCGTTCATGATCACCGCCTACCGGCAGGACCCTGCCCCGAGCATCTACGTGCTGCGCCGCTCGCACACGCACGACATGCACCGGGCGGGCGACAACGGCAGGGGACGCATGGTCAACTGGACGGCCGACCAGATCGCCGCCGACATGGAGGCGTCGGCCGCGGTGCTCGGCGTCAAAGAGGTCATGGCGTACCCCTACGGGCACTACAACGACACCGCGAAGCAGGGACTGCGCCAGGCGGGCTGGGAGATGGCTCGCACCATCGAGCCCGGGTACGTCACGATCGGCACCGACAAGCTCGCACTGCCGGTGCAGCGGGTCAACTACGGCATGGGGCTCGACGCCTTGGTCGGGATGATCGGCTGAATCCTGAGGGTCGGCGCGCGATCACCTCAGCAAATACCGAAGTATCAGCGCAGTTCGCATTCACTCTCTCCCATTGTGAGGGTGGTTCGGTCTAGAGTGAGAGAGTTCTCACCTCGCAGCTGAGGTACCCGAGTAGCACCGCTGGGAACGGGGCTACGCGCTTGCGATGAGAACGGCCGTGCGGATGGTGACCGCGGCCTACTGGGATATGCATTGGGGAATTGCATGTGGGGTGTGCCTTTGGCGCACGCGTTTACGCGCGGGCGCCGTCGATGACGGCGATCATCGGCTCGACCAGTTCGGTGCCCATCGCGGCACCTCGAATCGCGGGCGATGTTCCACGCACGTTGATCACGCCGCGCATCACGCCGGCGCTCGGCCAGCGGCTGGAATGGCAGCGGCGATACCGGGCACGCCTGGCTCTCAGTGACGCCGTGGTGGTGCTCAGCTCTGCGGGCATCGCAGCGTGGATCCAGATCGACAACGTCGCACGGGTCGACCTGGCCGAGGCGCCCTGGCTGTACGGACGCGTCTTCGTCGCCACCGTCTTCATCTGGTCGCTCATGCTCGTCTTCTTCCAGACGCGCGACGTGCGAGTCATCGGTCAGGGGACGACCGAGTACCGGCGCGTCGCCCACGCCACCGGTCTCGCCTTCGGCATCCTCGCCATCGGGTTCGTGCTCCTGCAGTCGCAGGGCATCCGCATGCAGCTGCTCGTCGCACTTCCGCTCGGGATGGCAGGCATGCTCATCGGCCGCTGGACCTGCAGGCAATGGCTCATCCGACAGCGCCGGATCGGGGAGTTCGTCTCCCGCGCCATCATCGTGGGCAAGCGTGAGGACGTCGAGTACGTCGTCCGTTCCGTGCATCAGGACAGCCTGGCGGGGTACCACATCGTGGGCGTCACCCTGACCGACGGCACGGAGGAGTCGTTCACCGTCGGAGACAGGTCGTTCACCTCGGTGGGCACCGCCGACACCGCGGCCGCCGTCGCCAGCCAGCTCAGGGCGGACGCGGTGATCATCGCCAGCATGCCGAGCGACAGCGACTATCTCAAGCGCCTCAGTTGGCAGCTGGAGGGAACCGCCAGCGAACTGGTCCTCTCGAGCCCGCTCGTCGACGTCGCCGGCCCGCGCATGACGCTGCGACCCGTCGAGGGTCTTCCCCTCATCCAGGTCCAGATCCCCACATTCGAGGGCAGCCGCTACGTGCTGAAGCGTGCCGTCGACATCGTGCTCGCCCTGGGCGCACTCACGGTCGTGGGGCTCATCACTCCCGTGATCGCGTTGGCGATCAAGCTCGACAGCCCCGGCACGGTCTTCTTCCGGCAGACGCGAGTGGGTCGCGACGGCGCAGAGTTCCAAATGGTCAAGTTCCGGTCGATGTGCAGCGACGCCGAAGAACGGCGCAGCCAGCTCATCGACCGGAACGAGGGCTCCGGCCCGCTGTTCAAGATGCGCAGCGACCCACGGGTCACGAAGGTCGGCGCGCTGCTGCGCAAGTACTCGCTCGACGAGCTGCCGCAGTTCTGGAACGTGCTGATAGGGGACATGAGCATCGTCGGGCCGCGTCCGCCGCTGCCCTCCGAGACTCTCTCCTATGGCAGCTCGACGTATCGCCGGCTGTTCATCCGCCCGGGGATCACGGGACCGTGGCAAGTCGGAGGCCGCAGTGCACTCACGTGGGAGGAGAGTCTCCGGCTCGACCTGCGCTACGTCGAGAACTGGTCGCTGACCGAGGATCTCCTGATCATGGCCCGGACCGGTCGCGAGATGATCCGTCCGTCCGCGGCGTACTGATCGATCAGGCCCCTGCCTCGGGGAAGAGCCCGCTGACCAGGCTGTCGATGGCGGGGATGAGATCCGCCGACATCGCGCGCCAGTCCTCGATGGGGCGATTGACCGGGTCCTCGACGTCGTCGCCGCGATCGGAGGACAGAATCCGCGCGCGCGAAGCGGACGGGCTCTGCGCTCGCAGCCAGGCACGCACGTCGACCCCGCTCGGCCTCGGATGATCTCGTGCCCACGCGGCGAACTGCTTCAGCGTGAACAGCCGAAACCCGATCGCCGGGTCGAGCGTCGCCAGTTCCCGCACGTGGTTGCGCGCGAGCCCCAGCACGAGGTCGTACTCGTCGAGGAAGTCGGGATGGACCGTCGTGCTCACGTGCGCGGAGAGATCGAGCCCGAGCTCACGGGCGTGCCGGATGCCGGTCTCCGGCACCGGCCGGCGCCACGCCTCCACCCCGGCGGAGTCGAACGTGACGGGCAGCCCGAGCGCGCGACGCTGCGCCAGCGCGGCCGCGAAAGGCGACCGGCACTCGTTCGCTGTGCAGACGAACAGCACGCGGACGTCACCGGGCTGCGTCATACGGACTCATCCCGATCGAGATCGACGTCGACCTCGTCCGTGCGATGACGACCGCCACGGCGAAGGTTCCCCGCCTCCCGGCGACCCTGATCGACATCATCCAGCTCGTCGTCGCTGAGGTCGTGGTCAGCCATGTCGCCCCCAGCCGACTCGTCGTCGGAGAGGTCGTCGTAGACGATCTCATCCTCGATGGCCCGATCGAACGCGTCCAGGTCGAGGGCGTCCTCGTCCACCGGATCGGCATCGTCCGCAGACACAACGGGCGCGGGCCGTTCGGGCTTCGATGACATCTCGCGTCGAGGCACCGCGTCGTCCGCGCCGTCGTCCAGGGCAAGCAGCACCTGCTCGTTCTCGAGCGGCTGGGCGGACGGCTGCGAAGTCGGTCGCGTGGCCATGGCACGCGGGGCGCGCGCATCGACGTAGTACGACGAATACGACCGGGGGAGCCGACGTCGTGAGCGGTTCACGACGATGCCGAGCACCTCGATGCCGTTCGCCCGGAGGTTCGCCACGGTATCGCGCAGCAGTGCGCGGCGCGTTCGATTCACGGTCGCCACCAGGATCACCCCGGCGGCGTGCGCCGCGAGTTCTGAGGCGTCCGCGAGCGCGAGAGCGGGTGGCGAGTCGATGACGATGACGTCGGCGCTGCGCGCGAGGTGACCGATGACACGTCCCAGGTGCCGCCCGCCGAGCAGATCCGCCGGCTCGTCCTTCGCGAGGCCCGAGGGCATCACCCGCAGCCCGCGGTAAGAGGTCGGTTGAAGCTTCTCGAGGATCTGCGCCTGGTTCGGGGCGCGACGCAGGCTCGCGGCATCCGACAGCAGATCACCCAGTCCACTCGCACTGTTCATGCCGTAGAAGTACGAGCCGAGCTGGCCGCGGCGAAGATCACCGCCGACGAGGATCACCTTGCGGCCCGCGCGCGCCCATGACACTGCGAGGTTCGTCGAGAGGAAGGTCTTTCCATCACCGGGTTCCACGCTCGTGATCACGACCACCCCCTTCCCCTCGGGAAGCATCACCTGGATCGTGGTCCGAAGCGAGCGGATGCCCTCGCTGAGCGCCGTCCGCTCTGCCGAGCCCGCCGGGAGTCGGGTCTTCTTTCGCGCGACCCGGCGGTCGTTGGCCAGTTCCGCGATCGCCGGCACCCCGGTGAGGGGTTCGACCTCGTCCGAGGCGCGGATGCGGTCATCGAAGAAGTCACGCACGAGCGCGATCCCCGCACCCGCGAGAAGCCCGCACACCAGCGCCAACGCCGCGACGATCGGCATGCTCGGATTCGTGGAAGAACCCGGAGGAGCCGCAGCCGTCACGGTCAGCGGCGCCCCGGCGTTCTGGATCGCGACGATCTGAGCGTTGTAGCCGCTGAGCGCGGCGAGGGCGGTCGCCAGGTTCTGCGCTGCGATGGGGTCGTTGGGATTCGTCGCGAGCTGCGTCTGGTACGCCCGGATCTGATCCGTCGTGCTGGCGACGCTGTTCTGGAGGCTGGTGAGTGTCGCCTGGACGGTGGCATCCACGTAGTCCGAGTAGCTCTGCATCACAGCCTGCGCCCGCGCCTGCGCGGACTCCGGAGTGGGACCGTTCGCGGTCACCTCGAGGTTGTTGGTGCGCAACCCCTGGATCACCTCATACGTCACACTGGCCGAGATGGCTGCGAGGGGCTCCCCGACCGCGTCGGCGGCAGGCTGCAGGACGGTCGGCGTCATGATGATCGACGGGTCCACATCGGCCGTCACACCCGCGATCGACCCTGATGCGATGGAGTCGGTGAGGAAGGTGCTCGCCCGCGCCGTCGTCGAGGACTTGTAGTTGGGCTCGATACGCGCCAGGTACGCTCCTGCTACCACGGCGGCCAGGAGGGTCACCGCGACAATAATCCACTTGCGCCGCCAGAGTGCAGCGAACACCTCTCTCAGAGTCAATCCGCTCCCACCTCTTTGCCGAGTCGCAAGACTAGTCTGTCACGCCGACCTGCGTCCCTTGCATCATCACAGTCCGGGTGCCGACACCGGCGCAACGATCGGCCGGAGTACCTGCCACAGCATGTCGCAGCGATCGTCCCAGCTCGCCACCGGCGCATCGACCGGAGCGACCCGTGCGGCCATCGCAGCCGCGACGGCAGCCGGGAACTGCGCGCGGGGCGCCAGCCTGATCGCTTCCGACTCGGTGTCTCGGAAGCCCGCCACCGGCGTCGAGACGATCGGCCTGCCCACCGCGAGGTATTCGTAGAGCTTGATCGGATCAAGACTGTCGGTGAATCCGTCGACCAGGTGCGGGACGATCAGCACGTCCGCATGCTGCAGGTACGCCGGCACCTCGCTGTAGTCGCGGGGCCCCGTCAGCCGTACGCCGGGGGCGCGCTCCAGAGCCTCCCTGTTCGCGGGCGAAAGGGCGATCGGGCCCAGGAGCACGACGCTGCCGCCGGCATCGTGCACCGCTGCGGCGGTCTTCACGGTGAGCGTCACGTCCAGGCGATCCTCGTGAAGAGTCCCGGCATACAAGGCGACAGCGCCGGTCGGAAGATCCGCGGGTCGGGCGACCGGTGTCCTGTACCGCTGGACGTCCACGGCATTCGGGATGAGGACGATGTCGGCGCGGTGGACGCGCTTGCGCTCCTGCAGCTCCGGCGAGCAGACGACCACCGCCTCGCACAGACGGAACAGGTCGTCCTCGTTCCTCGCGAGCCGGGCGAGCTGGCGCCGCGCACGGTCGGCGGCGAGCCAGTCGTCGGTGATGTCGTAGATCGCAGGGTCCGCGGAGTGCACGACCGCATGCGCCCACCCGGGGTCGTTGACCCAGCGCACGACATCCGTGATGCCCGCCTTCCTCAGTGCGCGCGAGACGGAGCGACGCAGCAACGCGTCGGCGAAGGGACCGGCCGCTCGCGGAAGCCACTTGGACGGCTGGAAGAGGAGGAGCCGGCCGTCGTAGCCGGGCGCCGCGCGCAGTCCGGCGGCCCGCTGCGTGGCGCGGCGCGCGAGCAGGTCATGGGCATGGTCGCGAGCAGGCTCGACGAACACCACGCGCAGGTCGGCTCGGCGGCGCAGCAATCCGTCGACGAGATATTGATTGCGCCTCCAGATGCCGTCCCAGGGTTCGAGGGAATAGACCACGATCGCCCTGCTCATCGCGAGACGACCTCCTCGTAGAGGGCGATCGTGCGCTCGACCTGGGCGTCGATCGAGAACCGCTCGCGCTGCCGCGTCCGCAGCGCGGCGCCGTACTCGGCGCGTCCCGCATCATCGGCGGCCAGCGAATCGACGATCTCCGCAGCCGCGTCGGCGTTGCGCGGCTCGAACAGTCGGGATGGCGCCACCTCGCCCGCGGTCTCCAGATGACCGCCGCTCGCGGAGGCGACGACGGGGAGTGCGTGCGCCATCGCCTCGAGTACCGACAGGCCCAGGCCTTCGCGCGGTGTCGGAGCCAGCAGCATGCCGGCTCGCCTCATCGCCCCGCCGACATCGGCGAGATGGCCGACGAAGTCCGTGGTCTCCCCCACCCCGAGTTCGTGCGCGAGTCGTGCCAGCTCATCGCGCTCCACACCGTCCCCCGCGACGACCAGGCGCCACCCGTTCCTTGCCGCGGTCGTCCGGCTCCAGGCGCGGATCGCCGTGGCGGTGTCCTTCTCGCGCTCGAGGCGCTGCGCGACCAGGACCGTCCGGTCCCGCTCCTCGGTCGCGGCAGCGGGAGCGTCGGCGACTCCGGTGTGGACGACGACGCTGTCGCCCTCGATCGCGTCCGCGACGAAATGCGAAATCGCGATCTGGGCCGAGAACCGCTGACCCGCCCACGAGAACACAGGCCTCAGCAGCGCCTTGCTTCCCCGTCTGGACGCGAAGTGCCGGGTGCTGACGAGGCGACCGCCACGGAAGACCGTCGAAACGGCGCCCACGAGATCGGCCTCGGTCATGTGCGTGTTGATGACGTCCGGGCTCTTCACGGCCTTCAGCGCGCGCATCGCGTCCGACATGCTCGCCGCGGGTATGAACTCCACTCCCGCAGGCGACAGCGCGGGTCGCATGTGATCAGGAGCGCCGCCGATCACGGTGACCCGTGCGCCTCGGGCCGCGAGCTCCGGCGCCAGTCTGCTGACATAACGTTCGACTCCCGCGAACCCGTCTGAACAGATGAGCTGGACGATGTGGATGCGGCACCTCCTCAGGCAAGCCGGCGCGCGTGCACCGCGTGCTCGGGGGTGGATCCGGGGACCGCCGTGAAGCGCCCCGGATGCAGCTCTCCTCCGTCGCGCAGAGCCAGCGCTCCGTAACAGATGCCGGCGACGATCCACAGCAGCGACGCCTGCCCGGCGACCCAGTACAGGTCGAACTGGCCCTGTGTGAATCTCGTCGCGACGATCGCGACGCCCACCGTGCCATACGCCGGGTCGAGCCTCCACAGCGCGACTGCCGCCACCAGGAACATGACCAGGAATCCGATCAGCCCCACGACGCCGACGGACGACAGCACCTCCAGTTCCGCGTTCGGCGGCTGAAAGGCGGCGTACTGCCCGGTGTACCACCAGCGCAGGCCGACGCCGAACACGGGCGACTGCCGCCAGATCTCGATGGTCTGGGCGTACCAGTCCAGCCGCTGATACGCCGAGTTGAACTGGTTGTCCTCCGCCAGCTGGTCATCGACGAGGGTGAACACGGCGATCCCGATCGGGATCGCCGCGAGCCAGGGGACGACCCTGATCCGACCGGTCTCGGGGTTGCGACGCAGGGCGACGACCAGGAGCCCCACCACGGCTCCGACCATCCCCTGGCGTGATCCCGAGGCGGCGATGCCGACGACACAGAGGCCGATGGCCAGCCATGACAGAAGGCGCGGCCATCGGAACCATGCGGGTCGCGCGTACAGCAGCACGATGGCCACGGCCAGCGCCCCGCCGATCGTGTTCTTGTGGAGTTCCGGCAGATAGACGGGGCCGAACGAGCCCTCGGTGGCCAGCTGGAACACTCCCGCCGCCGTCGCGGCGATCGCGATGCCGACGCACGCGAGGACGTAGAGGCCGGCGGAGAGCGCCGCCTGTCCGCTGCGGCCGATCGTGAAGCCCACGACCATGCTCCCCAGGATCAGCACCACCTCGTGGATCCACTCCACGACGTTCGCGCCGTACGGGTTGAGGATGACCGTCGGCAGCGAAGCCGCGATGTAGGCCATTCCCGCCCACATCAGCGCGCGCATCGGCAACAGGTCCCGCCCCTTGATCACCGTGAACGACAGCAGCGTCGCGAGCGCCAGAACGAAGTCCGAGATGCTGAGCACGCCACCCACTCGCGCCATGAGCAGCGTCGCCGGCAGCGCCAGAGCGATGAGCAGTCTGGGCGCGGCGACGGCGACCCCGACGGCCAGCACCCCGAGCGCGGCAAGCACTGCGTAATCGCCGTACTCGGCGACTCCGCCGCTCATCAACCCGATCCCCACCCCGACGACGAGGACGGCGAGGCCGACCGGAATGACGCGAACCGCCACTCTCGACACAGTCCCCCAGCGTCCGCGCACGACACGATTGTAGAGCCGCCGCCTGCGGGGCTGCCCGAGGGCGACGATTCGTCACCTACCATGGCGTCGTGCGCATCGGCATGTCGGCTCATCGGTTCAACCACGAGGGTGGTATCGAGCGGGCGTCGTACGAGCTGGCCACCGCCCTCGGCGAGCTGGGCTCGGACGTCACCCTGATCGCCGAGTCCGTCGATCCGCCCGTCGCCGATCCGCTGCGGTGGCAGCCGGTGCGGATGCCGAAGATCCCCGGTTTCGCCATTCCTGCGGTCTACCCCCGGCGGGCATCGAAGCAGGTGGCGGGTGCGCGGTACGACATCCTGCACAACCAGGGGGCGTGCGCGCTGATGACACAGGACGTCATCACCGCCCACAGCTGCCATCGCGCCTGGTGGGAGATGAAGCTCCACGGTGGTGAGGCGACGCGCGCACTGCTCAACCCGCTGCACCACGTCGTGCTCGCGACCGAGCGGCGCAACTACCGGCCGGACGCCTACCGGAGGGTGATCGCGGTGTCCGACGGTGTCGGTCGAGAGCTCACCCACCACTATCAGGTGCCCCCCGAGCGCATCCGCGTGATCCCCAACGCGGTCGACATCGCGAAGTTCCAGATGCCGGATGCCGCAGAATCCCGCTCGCGCGTCCGTGCCGAGCTGGGTATCCGCCCCGACGCCCACGTGCTCCTCTTCGTCGGCAAGGAGTTCCGTCGCAAGGGCCTGGGTCCCGTCGTCGCCGCACTGCCGAAGCTGCCCGAATCGGTCGTGCTCCTCGTCGTCGGCGGCGACGATCAGACGCCGTTCCGCGCGCAGGCGCACGCGGCAGGCGTGGGTGATCGAGTGTTCTTCGCCGGGCACTCGCCCCGAGTCCAGGACTACTTCGCGGCAGGGGACGCATTCGTCTTCCCCACCCTCTACGAGGCCTTCGCCCTGGTGTCCTTGGAGGCGGCGGCCGCCGGCCTGCCGTTGTTGACGACGAAGGTCAACGGCACCGAGGATTTCGTGGTGGACGGCGTCAACGGCTTCTTCATCGAGCGGGAAGCGGGATCGATCGTCACCGCCGTGGACCGGCTCATCGGCGATCCCTCGCTGACGCGCAGCATGGGCGAGGCCGCCCGGGCGGGAGTCGCCGCCTACACCTGGGATCGCATCGCCGCGCGCACACGCGACGTCTATGCGGAGGTGGCAGAGGAGAAGCGCGCTCTCACGCGCGCGTGACACGCACCGGCGCCCTGCGGAACAGATCGCGGCGGCGCCGCGCAGCATCGCCGCGCGACCCCCTCAACACGATCCCCCGCGCCGTCGCGCCGACGATCATGGCGAGGCGGAACGACCTCCACCCGCGGTCGCCCGAGTGCTTCGTCAGGAACCGCTGCATGCTCGCGAAGAAGAGCTCCTCGCGTACGACGCTGTCCGAGCTCGTCGCTCCGCCGACGTGGGTCGCCGGTACCGCGGCGACATCGATGGACCAGCCGAGGTCTCGCGCGCGCTTCTGCCAATCGGTCTCCTCCGCGTAGAGGAAGAACTGCTCGTCGAATCGGCCCACATCCGCGATCGCCTCTGCCCGCAGCAGCAGGATCGAGCCGATGGCGAAGTCTCGCGCCGTCGTGAATCGGCCGAGACCGAACGCCTCGCGCCACGCTCGGGCGGGTGTCGGGAAAGGCCACCACACCCTGACATCCTCACCACTGCCGGGTTCGGTCTGCGTCGCGCCGACGGCCGCCAGACGTCGGTCACGGTGAAGAAGAGCGTGCATCGTCGCCACTGCGTCGGGCGCGATCCGCGCGTCGGGATTCAGGAGGAGGACGTCGCGGTCGGCCAGCCCCTTGGCCGCAAGGGCCTCGAGCCCGACGTTCACCCCGGCGCCGAATCCGAGGTTGGAGCCGGGATCGATATAGGTCGCCCCGTACTCGCGCGCTATCGCGGCCGTCTCGGCAGACGAGGAGTTGTCGACGATCGTGACCGGGAACCGCCGTTCCAACCCTTCGAGTGCGTCGACGAGCAGGTCGGCCGAGCCGTAGGCGACGATGACCACCTCGGGGTCGTGCTGCGCTCCGCTGTCTCTCCGTGCCACGACGCGATCGTAGAGCGCACGATGCTGCGCGGCGACCCGGTCCCACGTGAACTCGGCCGCACGCACCAGCCCGGCATCGCGCAGCCGTGACCAGGAGAGGAGCGCCTCATCGACGCCCGCGGCGAGCGCAGCAGCATCGCCCGGCTCCACGAGCACCCCGACGTCGCCGACCACATCCGGGATCGCTCCGGTACGGCTCGCGACGACCGGCACGCCGGAGGCCATCCCCTCGACGGCGACCCGACAGAACTGCTCCAGCCAGCTCGCGGTGGGGATGGACGGCACGGCGAGGACATCCAGCTCCCTGTATCGGTCAGCGAGCTGGTCACCGTCGGCGTGCCCGAGGAAGTGGACGCGGTCGGCGACGCCGAGCTCGACCGCGAGGGCCTCCAGCTGCGTACGCTGCGAACCGTCGCCCGTGATCCGGACCTGCCAGCTCGGCCGTTGGGCCGCGGACCGCAAGAGCTCCGCAACGCCCTTGTGCGGTTCCAGTCGTCCCACGTAGCCGATGACCGGCTGCTCGCCGGGGGCTTCGCGCTCGCGCGGCCGAAAGCTCTCGACATCGACCCCCAACGGGATCAGCACGGCGGGCCCGCGGAGTCCCTTGCGCTGCAGGATCTCCCCCGCCTCGACGTTGCACACATACGCCCCGGCCGCGTGACGCAGGGCGTACGCCTCGAACCAGCGGAACGGGATCGGATACCGCTTGTCGATGTTCTGGGCGGAATACAGGATGTACGGCGTCTTCGATCCGCGCAGGGCTCGCAGCGCCAGGACCTCGGCCGTCGCCAGGGCGAACGGCTCCTCGTGGAGATCCAGCAGATCTGGCCCCGCTCCGAGCGCGCGCCACAATCCCGCCGGCGCATAGACGAACAGCGCGGGGTGCGTGCCGAAGGTGCGCACACCGTGCACGAAGGCATCCTCACCCGCCGACAGCTCCACGATCCGGCCGCCCTCGTTCCAGCGGCGGGCGGAGAAGAGCTCCACCCCGGCGCCCGCGGCACGCAGGCGCCGCTCTCGTTCTCGCCACGCCGACACCACCCCGTGGTGAGCGACCCGAAGGACCTTCATCTCACATCCTCGTCATCGGTTGACACCGAGTCGAGCACATCGGCGAGTTCGCCCCATGCCCATCGCCAGTCGCGCTCGCGCGCCCGGGTGAGGGCGGCTGCACCGCGCTCGGCACGCAGCCCGGCGTCATCGGCGAGCCTCCCGATGGCAGCGGCCAAGCCGGCAGCATCCCCCGGTTCGAAGAGCATTCCTGCGTCCCCCAGCAGTTCAGGGATGCCGCCGATGCGTGCCGCGACGACCGGGAGCCCGGTGGCCATGCCTTCCCCCACCGTGAGCGGACATGGGTCGGGCCAGCGCGAAGGGACCGTCAGGATGTCGGCCTCCTGCAGCAGCCGTGGGAGATGCTCCCGATCGACGAACGGCTGGAAGCGCACGCCGCCCGGCACGCTCCCGGCGAGCTCCCGCAGCCGCTGTTCGTACGGAGACAGGGTGGCCTGCGCATCGAACCCGTGACTGCCCACCACCGTGAAGCCGAGGTCGGTCCGCCCCAGGCGCGCCGCGGCCTCCAGGAGGGTGTCCGCGCCCTTTTCCGAGATCGCGCGCCCCATGAACATGACCCGCAGGGGGCCTGGACGACGCGAGGACGCAGGGGTGAACTGGGCCGTGTCGACACCGTTGACGACCACGCGCACCCGGTCGTGCAACGCGGCGGGCATGTGCTCCCTCATCTGGGACGCCAGGGACTCGCTCACACAGACGACGGCTGCGACATCCGCGAGCATCAGACCGGACTCGCGCCGCGAGAAGCTCCGGAGCAGATCGTTGTGCGCGTAGAGCACGACACGATGAGGCTGCGCGCGCAGCAGCCAGGGGACGATAGGGGCGTTGTGCGCCAGCACGATCCCGCGCGGCATCCCCTCGAGGGCGTCGGCGACCGGACGGAAGTAGGCCGCGGCCCCGCCACGAGGGATGCCGAGCCGCCCCAGCGCGGCATCGACCATGCGGCGACGCCCGCCGGGGGCAGGCGCGCCCGGGTATGTCACGGGCACCGCCGAGTCGTACCGCGGCTCGAAAGTGTCTTCCTGCACGACCACCCGCTGCGGGTAGCGCAAGGCGTCCCCGTTCAGGGCTGCACCGGTGGCGAGCCCATGGACGACCGTCGGGATGGCGGAGCCGGTGCGCGCAGAGAAGTGGTCGCCCGGAGTGATGACGTGGTACACGGGGATCTGTTCCCCTGCTTCGCGCCCGGGCGTCATCTTCCCTCCTTCGCAGCGGCACAGCACATCAGCAGAGGGCGCCCGACCGAGCGCACCCGGCGAGGGAGCGCATTGCTGATGGCATCGACGTCGGCCCGTGCCAGACCGGTGCGGAACAGCCACAGCAGCCCCACGAAGAGCGCGAACGCGACCACCGCCGCCAGCACCGCGGACACGATCGCCGGCAAGGCGATGGCGCGGAAGCCGAGCCACGCCGTCACGCATGCTGCTCCACCCGCCGCGTACGGCCCCAGAGCCGCGAGGGTGGTGACCCACCTGACCCCTGCCAGCCTCGACTCGCCCAGCAGCAGGATGAGCAGCTGGGTCACCGCCGAGGTCGCGTTGCCGATGACGGCCCCCCAGACCCCGAGCACCGGTATGAGCACCAGCATCAGCACGACGTTCGTCGCCAGCGAGACGATGTTGGTGATGAGCAGGCGCGCACCCAGCAGACGCGCCATCACGAAGGCCGTCAGCGGGCTGACGATGACGACGAGACCGCCCGAGAGCCCCAGGACGATCAGCAGGGGGACGGCGTCCGCGAAGTCGTGACCGTAGATGAGGGGGACCAGGAACGCCAGCAGCGGCAGCGCGCCGGCCACCAGCGCTCCGACCGCCGTGGCCGACGCCCGCAGGGTGCGCACGAGGGCGGGAGCCACGGCGCCCTGATCCACTTCGTGCAGGCCTGAGATCGCGGGCACGAGTGGAGCGACGAGCGCCTGCGCGGGCCCGAACAAGTGGGCGGCCAGGCCGAACGCGAGTGCGAACAGGCCCGCAGCGTGAGCCGCGTCCATCCACGTGAGCACGACCACCTCGATGCGCGAAGAGATCATCGTCCCCACGGCTGCGGCCGCCCCGGCCGGCAGCGCGAACTTCCAGAACCCCGCGGGGAACCGGGGCAGGCGCGGCCTCAAGGCGGCACGACGATACGCCGGCAACACGTAGAACAGGGCGAGGAGCACGCCGATCCCGCCGAAGATCATCCGTGTCGCCCAGACCGAGTCGGCGCTGCCGATCGTGAGGACCGCGACGACGACGCCCGCCTGGGTCAGCGCGTTGACGAGCATCGCGTTCTTCGCGTCCTCGGCCGTCTTGCTCTCGATGCCGAAGCAGTACGTCGCGGCCCCGAACACCGAGGGGATCAGCACGCCGAAGACGACGGCGACGCCGAGCAGCACCGGGCCGACCTCGGCGATGCTGAGGACGAGCAGGGTCATGACGGGAGCGATGGTCGCCAGGCGGACGGTCTGAGCGGACGACAGGAGTCGCATCACATCCGCGCTTCGCCCGGCGGCGTGGGCCTTGGAACCGAACTGGACGACCCCGATGCCGATGCCCATCGAGATGATGCTCTCGACGATCCCCATGACCGACGTGAGGTAGGCGAGTCGTCCGTAGTCCACGACGCCGAGCACGCGAGCGATGAGGATGTTCACCAGGAAGGCGATGGGCAGCGCGATGATGGTGTGCAGGAGGGTCCAGGACGCGCCGCGGATGGCCAGACGCTGCAGCTGGGCGCGGGACATCGCGCCCTCGCCCTCGCCGCCGTCGATCGGGGAGAGCTCCGCAGCGGGATCGAGCGGCAGCTCCGTGGCGTCGCCGATCTCGCCGTCGCCGGCGGGGCCGCTCACCGCGGCATCCCTACCCGCGATCCGGCTCTGCACCGTCCGCCCCCAGACATGTGCCTATCGTATGGGGTGGGCTGCGCCCTCATCCTGCAGCGTCGTTCCAGATCGCCGCGTGCTCCGCCGCGCTGCGCTCCCACGTGAACTCGGCAGACCGAGCACGCCCCCGCGCAACCAGCTCCGCCGTGTCCAGCTCGCCATCCAGGATGGCGACCAGGCCCTCGGCGATCCCCTCGCCCGTCGGCGGAACCAGGATCGCTGCGTCGCCGGCCACCTCGGGCAGTGAGCTCGTGTCAGCGGCGACCACAGGGGTCCGGGCGGCCATCGCCTCGAGCACGGGCAGACCGAAGCCCTCGTGCAGCGAGGGGACGACGCCGGCCTCGGCACCCGCGAGAAGGCCCGGGACGATGGTGCTCTCGACGCGTCCGAGCAGAACGACCCGCTCAAGGTCGCGGAAGAGCTCGGTGCGGCGAGGATGCGGCGGCCCCGAGAGCGCCAGGGTGACATCGGGGTGATCGGCCGCGATGCGACGCCACGCGTCAGCGAGGGCGGGCAGGTTCTTCCTGTCGCTGGCTCCGCCCGCGTGCAGGACGTACCGCCCGTGCAGTCCCAGCGCATGCGCGCGTGCACGGTCCAGCGGGGCCGGGTCACGGAACCGATCGTCGACCCCGAGGTGGACGACCTTGGTGTTCTCAAGCCCGAACATGTCGATCGCGTCGGCTGCGGTGGCCTGGGACACGCAGATCACCGCGGCGGCTCGCCGCAGCTCGTCCGCCGCGGCGGCGATCGGAGTCCCCTCGTCGCGGAAGCGCCAGGCGACCACGTCGTGCAGGGTCACGACCTCTCGCGGTGCCGGCGGGAGCATGAGACTCATGCGGTGCACGAGGGCCCCGCGGGGATACACGAGGCGACCGATCGACCGCCTCATGCCCACGCTGCCCCGTTCGAGCATGCCGACCGGCAGGCGCAGGGTGCCCTCCAGATCGGACCGCAGCGAACGCGCGGCGACGCGCTGGACGCTCCACTGCCGCCCGCTCGCAGAGAGCGCATCCCTCGCGCGCGCCGCGATCTCGCGCTCGTAGACCTGAGCACCCATCGGGACCGCGGTGACAGCGGTCGCCAGCGCGAGCCGGTTCACGTCGACGGCCCGTCGCCGCGACGATCGGACGCTGCGGCCGGCTCCGCGGCGAGGCGTCCATCCGACACCGCCGCCGCGCGGTACAGCGCCTCGTACCGCTCGGCGATCCTGTCCCAGGCGAACTCCGGCAGCCGGGCATGCCCCGCTTCGGCCAGGCGACGGGCACGATCCCGGTCGGCGACGAGCGCGGTGATCGCGTCGGCGAGCGAAGGTGTGCTCTCCGGATCCACGATGAGCCCGTCGACCCCCTCGCGGACGAACTCGCGCATCCCGCCTCGCGTCGTCGCCACCAGCGGGGCACCCGCCCGCCAGGCTTCGAGCGCGGTGAGACCGAAGGCCTCGAACCGGCTCGGCACGACGACCAGCGCCGCTCGATCAAGGACGGTGGCCACCTGGCCGCGAGAGAGCCGACCGGGCAGCACGACGTCTCGACCGACGCCGAGCTCCTCGGCCCGTCGGCGAAGGGCGTCAGCCTCGGGGCCGGCACCGCCGATCACGAGGCCGATGTCGCGGGCCACGCCCGAGGCGGCGTAGGCGTCGATCAGCAGATCGAAGCCCTTCATACGCTGCAGCCGGCCGATCCCGGCGATGAATCGATCAGGAAGGCCGGCCACCGGCTCGGGCGCCGCCTCGTCTCTGTCGATGCCGTTGAAGACGACGATGCCGCGTCCGGGGGCGAGCCCGAACCGGTCCACGAGGTCGTCCAGCACGAGCTGCGAGCAGCCCGTGACGGCGGACGCCGCCTGCAGCGACGAACGGAGGCTCTCGCGCGCCAGCCGGGAGTGGGTGAACAGGCCGTCGTCGTCGGCCAGCGTCTCTCCGTGAGTGGTGACGATCATCGGGGTGCGCGTCAGCCGTGACACCCATCGCGCGTAGGTGCCGTTCGGGCCGAAACAGTGCACATGGATCACGTCGGGCCGGAATACGCGCTCGGCCCGCCACCAGGCGAGCGCGGCACGGGGAAGACGCACCAGGAACCGGGCGATGTCCCCGATCGAACGTGCCGGGAGCGGCGCGGGCAGGTCCCGGACCTCGATGCCATCGACCTCCCGCACGGCGACCGCGCCCTCTCGGGAGATCGTCCACACCACGACGTCGTGGCCGCGCGCCCGCAGCGTGCGAGCGACGTGCCGGACGTGCTCCTCGACCCCGCCGATGTAGGGCGAGAACGAACTCGCGGCCAGTGCGATCCTCATGCCCTTCCCTCCCCAGGCAGGTCTTCCGCCCGGCCGGTCGCACCGTCGGCCCTATCCTGGAGTCCGGTGATCCGGAGCGGAGGGGACGGTGACGCTCATGCGGGTCGTCGTGCTCGACCATACCGCCAAGGAGGGCGGCGCGGAGCTTGCCCTGCTCCGCCTCGCGCAGAGACTGCGCGCCGACGACGATGCCGACCTCGTCGCGATCCTCTTCGCGGACGGAGCCATGCGCGTGCGGCTGCGCGCGGCAGGCATCCCGACGGTGGTGCTCCCGCTAGACGCCGCTGTCGCCACCACCTCCCGAAACGCTCTCGGCGTCCGCGCCGCTCTGCGCTCGGCCATGGCCGCAGTGGTGTTCGTGCCGCGGCTGGTGCGCGCGATACGAGGTGCACGGGCGGAGCTGGTCGTCGCGAATTCGTTGAAGTCCGCCGTGTTCGCCGCCGTCGCCGCTCCTCTCGCGGGCCGGCGATGGGTCTGGCACCTGCACGATCGCCTCGCCCCGGACTACCTGTCAGGCGGCGCCCTCGCGGCGATGCGGCTGCTCGCCCTCCTCGGCCCGAAGCGCATCGTGGTCAACTCGCGGGCGACGTGCGAGACGCTGCCCGGCAGGGCGCGCGCCAAGGCGTCCATCGCGTACCCGGGCCTTGCCGACGAGGCGTTCGAGACGCCGACCCGCCGCCCGCTGCCGCCGGTGGTCGGCATCGTCGGCCGGCTCAGCCCGACCAAGGGTCAGCGCGAGTTCCTCGAAGCGGCGTCGAAGATCGCCGCCCGGCATCCGTCCGCACGCTTCCGGATCATCGGCGACGCACTCTTCGGTGAGGACGAGTACGCCGCCGCGCTCGCGGACCTCGCCCGCGATCGCGGGATCGGGGACCGGACCGAGTTCACCGGATGGGTGGACGATCCCCTTACCCGCATGGCCGAGCTGTCTCTCATCGTGCACGCCTCGCCGGTGCCGGAGCCGTTCGGCCAAGTGGTCGCAGAGGCGATGGCGCTCGGCGTTCCCGTGGTGGCCACGGCCGCCGGCGGAGTGCCCGAGATCCTGGACGGGGGCGGCACAGGGGGCGACCTGGGGCTCCTGGTGGCGCCCGGCGACGTCGACGCCCTCGCCGCGGCGATGGACAGCGCGCTGACCGACCCTGAGGCGGCGGAGGAACGTGCGCTCCGCGCGCGGCGCGCAGCGGAGCGGTTCCGCATAGACGCCACCGCGGCGGCCGTGCGCGACGTCTGGAATGCGGCTGCCGCACGGCACCCGGCATCCGCTAACCTGACTGCGGGTCCGGCCCGCCCGGACGATGAGGGGGAACGATGAAGCTGCGCACCGACGGGGTCACCTGGCAGGAGATCGACGGCGAGCTGGTGCTCCTCGACATGCAGACGTCCGCCTATCTGACGACCAACGTCGCCGGCGCTGTCCTGGCCAAGCTGCTGGTCGAGGAGCGCGACCAGGCGGATCTCGCCGACGCCCTCGTCGCCGAGTTCGGCATCGATCGCGAGACCGCGGACGCGGACGCGGCGAACTTCGTGGATCAGCTGCGAGAGAAGGGCCTACTGGCATGAGGATCATCCCCACAGACATCGAGGGGCTCATCGTGCTCGAGCCCACGCCCCACCGCGACGAACGCGGCTACTTCACCCGCACCATGGACGTGTCGATCCTGTCCGACGCCGGCATCGACCCGTCCGGCTTCAAGCAGGAGAATCAGTCGCGCTCGTACCAGGGAGTGGTGCGCGGACTGCACGGCCGTGCGGGCAACGGCGAGGCGAAGCTCGTGCGGTGCGCCCACGGCGCGGTCCTCGACATCGCGATCGACGCACGACCCGGCTCGCCGACATTCGGCCAGGTGCGCACCTTCCTGCTCAACGACCAGGTGCACCGACAGGTCTACATCCCCCGCGGATTCCTTCATGGCTACCAGGCCCTCACCTCGGTGACGGACTTCGTCTACCGCATCGACGACTTCTACGGACCCGATGAGGACATCACGGTCGCGTTCGACGACCCGGACCTCGGCGTCGTCTGGCCCGCCCCCATCACCATCGTGAGCGACCGGGACCGCAACGGCATGTCATGGGTGGAGTTCACACGAACCATCGGCGTCGCCTGAACGCGACAAGACGCCCGACTACTTCGGGTCGGCGTGGATGATCAGCAGCCAGTCCCCTGCCGAGGGAGGGTTCAGCTCATCCATTCGCGCGGGGGTCGATGCCCCGGTCCGCGCATCGATCCAGGTGCCGACGGGGTTGGCCCCGAGTGAATCGAGATCGACCGTGATCGGGCGCGCCGTCGGCAAGTAGGCGATCGCGAGCGTGCCGTCGGCCGCGACCGCCGCGGTCGCGTAGTCGTGCTCGGCCAGGGTCGGCGGGACCGATGACGCGTTGGGCCCGTTCTTGTCGTCGAACTGGCGCGGCGCTGCGGGATCGTTGACGTACGGGAATCGATACGGTGTGCCGGCCCCGGTGCGGATGAAGCCCCGGGCAGGCTCCAGCGTGAACCATGCGGTCGCTTCGACCGCGCGGCGCATGGCCGACACCTGCTCGGTGGTCTCCTGGCCGAGCCGGTCCTGCCAGCCTTCTTCGAAGGACCAGTCCGGCGTGCCATAGAAGTCGCCGGGCGACCCGGAGGTCAGTGCCCAGCCCAGCTGCATTCGCGTGGCCGCCGGAGGGTTGTCGTACATCCCGGCGTACACGCCCTCCCCGAACAGAGCCGGACGCGCAGGAGAACGATCCCACGACTCCCAGATCAGCTCGTACGGGGGCAGTCGCGTGTAGAGGAAGTCCCAGTCCACCCGGTCGCGCCACACCGGCCACATGCGCGACGACGAGCGCTGATAGATCGTCTGGAGCGAGTAGGGGCGGGAATCGAAGCGTCGGATGCCGTCGAACACGCCCTGGTGGATCACCTCGCCGTCGCTGCCGACGAGCGGCTCGAAATCTCCGCCTCCCATCCACATGATGTTCGGGGCGGAGGCATATCGCCGGGCGATCCACTCGCCATAGCGCTGCGCCTCGTCACCGTTCATCCCGGCGACCACCCCGTGCATCGACTCGCTCGCCACCCAGCCGTCCACGGGATACAGGAACACCGTGATCCCGTACTGTGCCGCGATCGCGATGAACTCGTCCACCCGCGTCCAGTAGTCCTCGTTCGGGGTGAACAACCGGTCGGAGAATGGAAGCACACCGTCGAAGGTGGCTCCCGTGTCGGAGGGACCCCCGTTGACCGAGTTCCCGAGTGCCGACACGATGGCGGCGTTGAAGCCACGCGCCTGCCGGTCGGCGCACCATGCCTGCCACTCGTCCGTGGACAGGTCGACGAACGCGGACCACGGCGAATCGCCCTTCACGAGGATCGGCTGACCGGTCTGATCCACGAAGAAGCGACCGGACTCGTCGACGCCCTGGATGAACGGCTGTGCACCTGTTCCCGACGGTGTCGGCTTCACAGCGCCCTCCGTCGCCGACGTCTCCGCCGGCGCGGCCGATCCGCGAGGCGCCAGCGTCGCCACGAGCACAGCGACAGACAGCAGCGACCCCACCACGATGACGGCCACCAGGGTGACGATCACCCCTGTCCCGACGCGCCGTCGCCCGGTCCCCCCGGGAGGGGACGGCTGCGATCCGGGCGCCGCGGACATGTCGCCGCTACTCGGGCGCGATCTCGCGCGGCACGGGATCCACGACGACCCACCGGCCGCCGTTCGCCTCGATCTCGGGCATCGCCCTGCGCACCTCGGGCAGGAGGTCCGAGATGAACAGCAGCACCCGGTCGGGGCGCGCTGCGACGAGGTCGGCCGGCGAGCCGATCGGCACGCGCGTCCCCGGCATGGTCCGGCCGTGCTTCGCCGTCGACGCATCCGCGATGAGCACGACATCGCCCGCGGTGACGCCCGCGGACGCGAGCAGCGCGGCCGTGCGCGAGGCGGCGCCGTAGCCTCCCACGGTCAGTCCCGCCTCGTGGGTCTGATCGAGGTACGCGCGGATAGCGCCGACCGACTCGACGAGTGCCGTGTGCAGCGAGGCGGTGATCCGCTCGGGATCGAGCACGCCCTCCGCGGTCTCGGCCTCGATCAGCGCGGTGACCGACGGCGCCTGCTCGGAACCCCACTTGCCGCCGCGCTTGGCGAAGGCGAACATCGTCGTCCCGTTGTTGTACAGCGGATACGACCAGGCGCCGATCGCGACGAGGCCGATCTCGTCGGCCATCCGCACGAACGACGGTGCGGTGTAGTAGGCGAAGTGACCGTTCTTGAGCGCGTTCCACATGCCTTCGCGCACGACCGCCGCGGCGTTGTGGATCATGAACAGCGCGACGCCGTCGTCCGACAGGTGGTCGAGGCGTTCTTGCAGCCCGGCCCGCTGGTCGGCGTCGTGCATGATGCCGTGCACGTCGACGATGAGATCCGCCTCTCCGTCGGTCACCTCGACGAGGCCGTACGGCTCCAGCTGCGCGTGCCAGGACCCGCCGTGCGGGCTGGGGTAGTGATAGACCCGGGTGCCGGGCACGATGAAGCCGGCGGCATCCGCGTCGGCCACGCACAGCTCCGCCTGCCGCACCAGCGCGGCCGGCTCGACGCCCATCACTTCCTCGGGCGTCGTCGGGTCGTCCTCGAGCTGCAGCAGCCCGCTCACGGGGCTGAACACCATACGCATGCGGTAGCGCGGGTCCGGCGTCGGGTCGGTGGGCAGGGGGAACAGGTCCGATGCCGGCTGCTCACCGAGGTCGAGCACGACGATGCCGTCGGTCGTCCCCGACCAGCGGTCGCGCCATGACTCGATGGGGGTGCGATCGTTCACAGAAGGCCTCCTTGCGTGAGATAGAACTCGACCTGGTCGTCGGTGGTCTCACGGGCCGTCTCTCCGGCCCGCACGCGCTTCTCCCACTCGACGGTGAGCGCGATCGCCTGAGTGACGCGGAGCGTCGGCGCCCACGACAGCTCCGCCCTCGCCTTGGACGAATCCACCATCAGCAGGCCCGCCTCATGGGGACCGCCGTCGTCCTCGTCGATCCACGACGCGCCCGATCCCCACATGCCGGCCGCGGCATCGGCCAGCGCACCGACGGTCAGTCCGTCCTCGGCGGTCGGACCGAAGTTCCACGCCGTGTCGTGACGCGCCGGGTCGAGTTCCTCGGCGAGCGTCAGATACCCGCTGAGCGGCTCGAGCACGTGCTGCCACGGTCGCGTGGCCCGCGGCCGACGCAGCCGCGCAGGGCGCCCCTCCGCGAAGCCCGCGATCAGTTCGGGGATGAGCGCGTCAGGCGTGGCGTCGCCACCGCCGATCACGTTCCCCGCACGTGCGGTGGCGATCGTGAGGTCCTCCCGGGGAAAGGACACCGCGAACGAGTGCACGGCCAGCTCACAGGCCGCCTTACTGGCGCTGTACGGATCGTCGCCGCCGAGGTGGTCGATCTCTCGGTAGCCCCACGGCCACTCGTTGTTGCGGTACACCTTGTCGGTGGTCACGACGACCACGCGACGGACGGATGGCGTGGATCGGGCCGCCGAAAGCACCGACAGGGTGCCGTCTACGTTCACGGAGAAGCTCTCGCGGGGCTCGGCATACGATTCGCGCACGACGGACTGTGCTGCGAGATGCAGCACGACGTCAGCCCCGGATGCGGCCATCGCCGCCCTCACGGCCGCCTCGTCGCGGATGTCGCCGCGCACGTCGCTCGCGAGCAGGTCAGTCAGCCCGGCCCGGTGGAAGAGGAAGGATGCGGGCGTCTCCAGCGCGAACCCGTGGATGCGCGCGCCCATGCGCGAGAGGAGCGCGATCAGCCAGGCGCCCTTGAATCCCGTGTGTCCGGTGATGAAAACCGAGCGCTCACCCCAGTACGCTGAGTCCATAGTCAAACAGTAGGACATCGGCGGCCGACGTCGATGACTTATGGAACGCCATGGGGAGCGTCGAGTGGCTGAAGAGAAACGCGTCTTCGTACGATCGTCCGAGGCTCAGGCGCGCCTGCACGAGCTCGTCCCGGGCGGGGCGCATACCAACGCCCGCGGCTCCGACCAGTATCCCGAGGCGATGACTCCCATCATCGCGCGCGGCAAGGGTGCGCGCGTGTGGGACGTCGACGGCAACTGGTTCGTCGAGTACGGCATGGGGCTCAAGGCGGTGACGCTCGGCCACGCCTACGGGCCCGTCGTCGAGCGCGTGTGCGAAGCAGCCGCGGCCGGTGTGAACTTCTCGCGACCGAGCGTGTGGGAACTCGAAGCGGCCGAACGGTTCCTCCAGATGGTGCCCACGGCCGACATGGTCAAGTTCGCCAAGAACGGCTCGGACGTGACCACCGCCGCCGTCAAGCTCGCACGTGCCGCCACCGGACGGGACCTCGTCGCCGTCTGCCGCACCCAGCCCTTCTTCTCGGTCGACGACTGGTTCATGGCGACCTCGGCCATGCCGGCCGGCATCCCCTCCGCTGTCCGGGACCTCACCGTCTCGTTCGCGTACAACGATCTCGACTCGCTGCGAGACCTGCTGGCAGCCCACCCCGGACGCATCGCGGCCGTCATCATGGAGGCCGCGACCGGCACCGTCGAGCCTGCTCCGGGGTTCCTCGAGGGCGTGCGGGAGCTCGCGGACGCCGATGGCTTCGTGCTCGTGTTCGACGAGATGATCACCGGCATGCGGTGGTCGGCAGCCGGTGCGCAGTCCGTGTACGGCGTCACTCCTGATCTGTCCACGTGGGGCAAGGCCCTGGGCAACGGCTTCAGCGTCTCGGCGCTCGCAGGCAAGCGGTCTCTCATGGAGCTCGGCGGTCTGAACACCGACGAGTCCCGGGTCTTCCTGCTGTCGAACACCCACGGCGCCGAGACGACCGGACTGGCCGCGTTCCTCGCCGTGGCCGACGCCTACGCCGAGCGGGACATCGTCGGGATCATGGATGAACAGGGCGAGAAGCTCCGCGCAGCACTGACCGATGCGGTCGCCGCCGCGGGTGTCGCCGACCACATCGGGGTCTTCGGACGCGCCAGCGCGCTCGTGTTCGGCACGAAGGATCATGAGGGCCAGCCCTCGCAGGCGTTCCGGACGCTGTTCATCCAGGAGCTGCTGCGTCACGGTGTGCTCGGGCAATCGCTTGTCATCTCGGCGGCGCACACCGACGACGACATCGCGGTCACGGCCGACGCCGTCGCCGCGGCATCCGCCGTCTACGCGGACGCGATCTCCGCCGGAACGACGGACGGGTATCTGGAGGGGCGTCCGGTCGCTCCTGCCATCCGGGAGTTCGCGGCACCCCGACGGCTGGAGGTCTGACATGAAGGTGGTTCTCTTCTGCGGCGGGATGGGCATGCGCATCCGGGCCGACAACGAATCGGCGCCCAAGCCGATGACCACGATCGGCGACAGGCCGATCCTGTGGCACATCATGCGCTGGTACGCGCAGCACGGTCACAAGGACTTCATCCTCTGCCTCGGGTACGGCGCGAACGCCGTCAAGGAGTACTTCCTGAACTATCGGGAGACCGCCTCCAACGACTTCGTGCTCTCGGCCGGCGGAGACAGTGTCGAGCTGCTCGAGACGGACATCTCCGATTGGACGATCACGTTCGTCGACACGGGATTGACCACCGCCATCGGAGAGCGCCTGCGACGCGTCCGGCCGTATCTCGACGGTGACGAGGTGTTCCTCGCGAACTACGGAGACGGGCTGTCCGACGTGCCGATGAATGAGCTCATCGCCAGTCTGCCGGACGACCACGTGGGCAGCCTGCTCGCGGTCCCGCCGCAGGACTCGTTCCACGTGGTCGGATTGAACGGCGACGGCGAGATGACCGGCATCCAGGCGGTCGCCGACATGGACATGTGGATCAACGGGGGCTTCTTCGTCCTCCGCCAGGGGATCTTCGACTACATCGGCCCGGGCGACGACCTCGTGATGGACGGATGCATCCGGGCTGCCGCTGCGGGGCGGTTCACGGCCAACAGGTACACGGGCTTCTGGGCCTGCATGGACACCCTCAAGGAGCGCGTGTACCTCGAGGAGCTTCACGCGAGCGGCAACGCGCCCTGGGAGATCTGGCGGAACCCGGCACCGGCGCGATGAGCGGGCCGAGACCCGTCCGGCTCGCGGTGTGGGGGGTCTACGGGCGCGGCAACTTCGGCAACGAGGCCACGCTCGACGCGATCCTCCAGCGCCTGGACGGCACCGACGTGGAACCCGTGCTGTTCACCGAGGATCCTGCGGAGGCGGCTCGGCTCCACGGCGTTCCCGCCGTCCGCATCGGCCGTCCCGTCTCCGGCAGCGGCGGGTCGCGGTTCTCGCGTGCAGCGCGGACCGGGGTCAACCGGCTGCGGTTCCTGGCGAGCGCGGTGCGCCATGTCGCTGCGGTGGATGCCGTCGCGATCGGCGGCACCGGCCCACTCGAGCAGTACGGCTCCGGGTCGTTCGGCACGCCGTACGAGATCTGGTGCCTGGCGGTCGCCTCCCGGGCGCTCGGCAGGCCGTTCCTCCTCCTCGACATCGGCGTCGGCGTGCTCCCCGGGGCGGCAGCCCGGTTCTTCGTCCGCGGCATCGCGCGCGCCGCGACGTATCGGTCGTACCGCGACGAGGCCTCCCGCGAGAGCATGCGCGTCAGCGGAGCGAGGAACACCGGCGACGACACCGTTGCCGCCGACCTCGCGTTCGCGCTGCGCCCGCCACGGGCACCCGTCCGAGAACCGGGGCGGGTGGTGGTGGGCCTCATGGACTTCTGGGGCCCCGACAGCTCGTACGACGCGACGGACGAACACGAGTCGTACCGACGACGCTGCGTGCAGCTGGTGGACGGGCTCACCGGGCGCGGGTACGAGGTCGTGCTCGTCGGCGGCGACGACGTCGACCTCGCCTTCGCCCACGCGATCGCGCCCGAGACGGCCGCCGTCGTGCCGGTCATCGACGCACGAACGCCCGACGAGCTCTCGCTCGTGATGTCCGCCGCGCAGGCCGTCGTGGCCACGCGATTCCACACGCTGGTCTTCGCGCTCCTCGCGCAGACCCCCGTCGTGTCGATCGGGTACGACCGCAAGCACCGGAGTGTCCTGGACCAATTCGGGATCGGCTCCGCGCACTTCGCGACGGAGGACTTCGATCCCGAGGTGGTGATCCTGCACGTCGACGAATCCATCCTCGACACGGAGAGCCTGCGCGAGAAGATGGTCAGGGGCGTCGAGGCCGCGCGCACCAGACTGGACGAACAGTGGCCCGAGGTCGCCCGCGCGATCGCGCGACGAGGAGAGGGAAGCGCATGAGCGGCTTCGCACTGCCGGACGGACCGCTGTCGGTGGCAGCGATCGGCGCCCACCCCGATGACATCGAGATCGGTTGCGGCGGGACGCTCCTGTCGCTGAGCGCACGGCGCGGCACCGACATCCGCTCCCTCGTCCTCACGGGCACCGCCGACCGCGAGCAGGAGGCGATCTCGGCGGCGAAGGCTTTCGGGCTGGCCGCGGCTCCCCGATTCCGACGCCTGACCGACGCCCGTCTGCCCCCGCACTGGGACGAGGTGAAGGACGCCCTTCATGACTTCCGCGACGAGGTCGGACAGCCGGACGTCATCTTCGCTCCCCGTCCCGATGATGCGCATCAGGACCATGCGCTCATCGGCTCCCTCGTCCGAACCGTGTGGCGAGGCCCGGTGATCCTCCACTACGAGATCCCCAAGTGGGACGGGGACCTCGGTCGACCGAACGCGTACGTCCGGCTGCCGGACGAGGTCGCCCACCGCAAGGTCGCACTGCTCAACGCGGCGTTCCCGAGCCAGCACGACAGGAACTGGTGGGACGACGAGTTCTTCCTGGCCCTCATGCGCCTGCGGGGCGCAGAATGCCAGAGTCGGTACGCAGAGGCGTTCACGACAGAGAAGATCGTCCTGGGGGTGTCATGACGCGACTCACATTCGGGATTCCCGTCTACAACGGAGAGCGGTATCTGCCGGCCGCCCTGGACTCGTTGCGCGCTCAGGACCTGGAAGACATCCGGATCGTGATCTCCGACAACGGCTCGACGGACGGCACAGAGGAGTACTGCCGAGCCGCAGCGGCCGAGGACCCGCGGATCGAGTACCACCGCTATGACGAGAACCGCGGCGGCATCTGGAACTACGGGAACGTGCTCGCCCTCGCTCAGACCGAGCTGTTCAGCTGGATGGCGGCCGACGACATCAAGCTCCCGGGCTTCGCGCGCGCGAGCATCGACGCGCTGGATGCGGCGGGTCCGGCTGCGGTGTTCTCCTGCCCCCGAACCCGCATCATCGACGGTCGCGGCGTCGTGTACGAGGATCTCAACGACGAGGCGATGGGGATGGATGCCCCCACCGCGCACCAGCGGATCCGCAACATGCTGCGGGCTCAGGCATCGCACCCGATGTACGGCGTGATCCGGATGGACGCGTTGCGCAGGACGAGAGGCGTGCTGTCCGTGCTCGGGGACGACATGGTCCTCCTGGTCGAGCTGCTCTGTCAGGGCGGCATGGCGCTGGCGCCCGAGCAGCTGTTCCTGCAGCGGCGGCACGACGAGCAGGTGTCGGTGCAGGGGGTGGGGGCGACGAGCTGGTTCGCGCCCAGCCAGAAGCCCAACCGGACCTTTCCCGAGCTGCGCACCGACATCGAGCTGTACCGCGGCGTCTCGCACAGCCGGCTGCCGCTGGCCGAGAAGGTGCGGTGCTGGGCGACTCTCGGCCCGTCATGGGTGTTCCGCCGGTGGCGCGCGGTCGCCCGCGACATCGCGAACGCCGTGGGCTTCAACCCGGGTTCGGGGCGACTGCGCGCGCAGCAGGCGGCACAGGAGGCCGCGGCGGGCTCCACCCCGCCGTCGCCTTGACCGGTCGGGACTCTGGTCAGGGCCCCGGCGGGTCCGCTACACTCCCTGCAATCCCCCGGCCTTGCGAGCTGTACCCGCAGCCCGCCCTCGGTACCCGAACCAGGAGGCGCGATGCGCCGACCGATCTCGAGACTCCTCCTCTCGCTGCTGGCGGCCGTCGTACTGGCCGGCGGCATCGGGCTCGGCGTGGTGGCCCAACCGGCCACCGCAGCCGCGAACCCCTCGTTCAAGGTGACGTGCTACCCCCGCGGCATGGCGCAGAACGATCCGATCGTGTTCCCCGGCCAGGCCGGCAGGTCCCATATGCATTCGTTCTTCGGAGCGAAAGGCGTCGATCAGAACACCACGGCAGACTCCCTGCTTCGCCAGTCGTCGTCGCAGTGCGGCGCCGGGTTCGACACGGTGGATCTCTCGGCCTACTGGATCCCGACGCTCTACAAGGACGACCGGCCGGTGCATGACGAGTCGGGCGCGCACCAGCTGGCCGTGTACTACCAGCGTGCCGGCGGCCCAGCGGGCGCGCCGGTCGCGCAGGCGATCCCGCGCGGGCTGAAGATCATCGCGGGCGACATGCGGGCGACGACGCCGCAGCCCAACGTCAGCTACGTGTGCGCGAAGACCGACGACGCCGGCCAGCAGCGCGGCGGGGACCCGGAGTTCCTGACGTGCGGCCCGGACGAGCTGTTCGTCGCCAAGCTCGTCTTCCCCGACTGCTGGGACGGCCGCAACCTCGACTCCGCCGACCACAAGTCCCACATGGCGTTCTCGGGCGGCGCGCGGGCCACCTGCCCTGCGAGCCACCCGGTGAAGCTTCCGCAGATCACGTTCGAAGCCTGGTACAACGGCGTCAACGGTCCGGCGAGCAGCTTCCGGTGGGCAAGTGGCGGCGCCTACACGTTCCACGGCGACGTCATCTCCGCCTGGGACACGCGTGCCGCAGCCAACCTGGTCAACCAGTGCATCAACGTGGCGGTGGACTGCAACCCGTTGCCGTACGCGAGCGTTCCGCAGGGACCGGTGTCACAGTCGCAGATCGACGTGCAGCTGGCCGGTGTGGCCTCGGCACCGCCGTCGACGCCCTCCTCGCCGGCCTCCGGGGACAGCCACGCGGATCATGACGCAGCGGGCGCGACGCCGTCCGCGCCGCCCGCTCCCACTCCTTCGACCACGCCGTCCCCGGATGCCCTGCCTTCGACCGCACCATCTCCCGGACATCACCACCCGGCGGGGCAGACGACCACGCAGACCCCGATCCCCGCCTCGGACGACGCGGGGCCGAGGGCGGCGGAGACGCTGTCGCCGGTCGCCTGGTCGGCCGCCTTCGTCGGCGCGATCCTCGGCATCGTCGCAGTCTGGACGTTCGCCCGCAGGATGATCCCCCGACGTCGACGCTGATCCCCCCGGGTCTCACGCGCCGGTCGCGCGAGACGCCCGCAGGCGCCGCGGGCGCCGCCGGGTCATCGCGCCGCGCTCGCGGTGCGAACGGCGGCGAAGTACGCGCGGCGAGCCTCCTGGTCGGGCACGTCGTCGTCGAGCGGGTTGCGCTGCGGGCCGGCTCTTCTCACGCGGGCCTCGATCCTGCGCACGGCGAGCGCATCTCGGGCGGCATCGGCGGTCGACACGGCGAACGTCGAGCGTGCACTCGAGTAGACCCGTCCGCCGAGCGAGGCGTCGCCGGGCAGCCCCGGGAACGGACGCGCGCGATCGGCACGTGCCGCCAGCCGGGCCCACGCGCTCCGCGAGGCATACCGTCGAAGCCCGTCCGAGAGCGGAAGGTCCGTGCCGAACACCCGCTCCACACGCCCGAGGGTGAGAGCGATCGGCGCCGAGGCTCGCATCGCTCGCGCGCGCCGGTCGAGCTCGTCCCAGTCCACTTCCAGACGCCGGCTGCCGTGATGCAGGTCTCCGATCCACATCAGCCTGTTGGATCCTGCGCGCGCAGCGTGGAGGGCCACATGGAGCACGGCGTCCGTGGGGTCGAAGACGGGAACGACGACGCCGGAGCCGAGGGTGGAGGGCGCCGCGCGCTCCAGCATGCGCGGCAGCGCTGGGCGGACACGCTCGCGGCCCGCCGAATCACCGACCAAGTGCCAGTGCAGGTCGAGGGTCATGCCGCTCGGACCGCGGAGCGCGACCTCCGAGCGCATCTGACGCCGCAACTCCGGCCAGTTGCGGTCGAGCAGCGTGAAGCCCGCGGCCTCGAGGGCGTTCAGCGCCCCCTCGAAATCCTCCGGGTGGACGTACGCATCGATGTCGGTGTACTCACGCATGTCTGGATGCGGCCAGACGAGGTCCGAGAGGACCGCGCCCTTCGCCACCGCCCACCGGGTCGATGACCCGAGACCGGCGCCCAGGGCTCTCAGATCCGACGCCGCTCGCATGTGGCGGAAGAGCTGCGCCGATCTCGCACGGTCGAGGGCCGGCATCCACCCTTCCGGGGCGCTCCCCGCGGCGACGACTCGCCGGCGGATGCTGGGCGTCACCCGGTGGAGCTCCCCGGCCCGGAGGACGTCGTCGATCGACGCGGTCGCGAGTGCGGGATCCAGCGGCCCGTCGACCGCGTCGACACTTTCGACCAGAAGGCGAGCGAGCGGGCGGAGGGGCGCGGTCACGCTGTCAGCACATCCATCAGCGCCTCGGTGAAGCCGCCCGGGAACGGCTCCCCCCACGGCACGTTGGCGACGACGACCGGCACGGCACCGGCTGTGGAGGTCGCCAGTGAGAAGTATGCGCCGAGCACCTCCGGGTCGCGCCATCCCATCAGCCGCGGGAATGCCAGCAGGGCGAGCACGGCGTCCTTCGTCGACATCCGCTCGAACGACAGCGGGACGCCGTCTCGTCGTGGACGGGGAATGACGATGGCCCGCAGCGGCAACCGCTCGTGCGTCGTGTACTGCGGCATCAGCACGGTACGCGCATCCACCGTCGTCCGGGTCGCCTCATCGGGATCGCCCGCACCCACCAGCTCGAGCGTGCCCTCGCGCAGCCGCAGTTCGCGCGAGCCTCGTCGCACGAGAGGCTGCCGACCGGCTTCGACGTCGATGACCAGCACATCGTCGGTGACGGATGCCGCACCTTCCGCACAGAACGCCGTAGCCATCGTGGTCTTCCCCTGACCCGAATGACCGATGAAGCCGATCGCCGCGCCATCGACCTCGACGGCGCTGCCGTGGAGCACCGGAGCGCCGCGCAGGAAGAGCAGCGCCGACAGCAGCGTGCCCGTCGTCAGCACGGCATCCATCCCGTCCTGGGCGTCGACGTGCATCGCGACGGTGACGTGAACCAGGTCCTCTGAGATGACGAAATCGCACAGCGTCGGGATCCGCAGCGTGAGCCGGCCGGAGGCCTCTCGGACGAGCACGTACCAATGGTCGTCTTGCGTGGAGAAGTCCAGCAGGATCTCACCCTCCAGGCCGACCCAGTCGACGAACCGGGGCAGGGAACGCACCTCGACGTCCGGGCTGCCGTCGAACGGAGCGCCGACCTCGTGGAGGTCGTAATCGGTCTCGACGTTCAGTCCATACAGTCGCGCGCGAGTCATGTCTCCCCCTGCGGTCGCTCCAACACGGCGTATTTGTCCCCGCCGTCGGGGTCCAGACTCACCCCGTCGATCTCCAGCCAGGCATGTGCGGCGACCTCGCCGTCGCGCTTCGTCACGCCGATGCGCAGGAGAGGGTCGCGGTGGCGCACGAAATAGCCGCCGACCAGTGCGCGTCGCAGGCACGTGCCGTTGAACGGCGGCTGACGAAGCATCCGCCAGGCGGTGTCGAGCTGTTCCCGCTCACGGTCCGTGAAGCTCACCTGATCCACGGTGCCCACGCCGGCGGCACTGCCGTTCATGCCGACGCGCACTCCACTGATGCGGGCCGCGCGAGAGAGCCCGCCCGCCCGCAACGCGCGCTCGACCCGGGCGGCGACCACTGCGGCGACCAGCAGGTCGCCCCAGCGGCGAGGAGGCATCCGCAGAACGGTGCGCACGCGATGTTCAAGTGCCATCGGGCTCCCACCGTAGTCCGTTCTCCGCGAGCCACGCCGCATGAAGGTGGATGGCACTGGCAGGGGGCGCATCCTCGCTCAGCCAGGCCGCGCGCAGCCGGTCCGGGTGGACGTACGTCCCGTCGACCCCCGCACCGTTCCAGGAGCGGGCGAACTCCCGCTCGCGTCCGGTGAACCGCACTGCGTTGAAGGCGGCCTTCGTCGTCCGTGCCAGCACGGCGTCCGGGAGGAGATCGCCGAACAGCCTCCGCATGAGCGCGGTGCGATCGCCGAGGCCGAAGAAGCCTCCCTCCCGTGCGAGCGCACGGACGAAACGAGGATGGTCGAACGGACTCACGGCCTCGAAGCCCTCATCAGCGAAGATCGCCACCAGGTTCGCGCCCCCCATCCGCATCGGCCGGCGGGTCACGACGCGGCGCAGATCCGCGCCCCAGCCCAACGGCTCCCGTCGCGGTCGGATCATCGCCGCAACGGCTTCCCGTCCTGCGGAGGTGAGCCAGGGCAGCGTCTGCGCGTACTCGCCCCCGACCTTCCCCGGCCGGGCGGGAACGATCGACGGCCCGAGAAGACGCGCCGCGCGCCGTGGCCGACCTTCACGGACGGCAGCGCCGATCGCGGTGATCCGACGCCCGCTCACCGTGAGATCGCCGCCCTCTCCGGTGATGATCGCGCCGCCCGGCTGCAGATCTCTGACATAGCGCGGCTGCACATGAAGCCCCGTCGGCCACAGGAGCCCGCGACGACGCAGGCTGGAGATCGAGCTGTCGCTGAGCAGGCCCTGCTCACCGTCCAGATCCAGCACGAGGTGCTCGCGCAGCCCCAGGTGCCGCACCACGAGGTCCTGCCACTGGGTCTCATCCGATTCCGGCGCGTCGGGATGCCGCCCGGTCACGGGCACGGGGTCGGGCGCCCCTGACGAACGCGCGACCGATGTGGCCAGCGCGAGGAGCGCGGAGGAGTCGCGCCCTCCGGAGAACAGCACATAGCAGCGGTCGCGCTGCACAGCGGCCGTGAGGATCGCCTCGAGGGATTCCCTCGCGGACTCGCGGACGTCGGTCGCGGCATCCGCCCACCCGTCCGAGACCGGCTCGTCGGTCAGCGGCAGGCCGACGACCCTCTCCTGCGAGGTGAGCCTGATGAACGTGTGCGACATGTGCGACCTGGGAGTCAGACGGACTCTGTGCGCGAAAACGGCGGGTGGCGGTTCACGCCACCCGCCGTCATGGTCCGCGTCAGCGCGAGCCGGGCGTCGCCGGGTCCGACCAGTCCCAGAGGTTGTCGAACTTCGGTCCGGTCTGCTTGTCACCCAGTGTGAGGTCGGCGAAACGGCCGGCCTCGGTGATCTTCGGTGCTTCGTATGCCATGGTGACACTCCCCATCAGTGTTCTATCGAATGCGTCCATCAGGTTCCCCAGGACGGACCTTTCGCACATTAGCAACTTCTCATTCGTCGCGCTCGGAAACTTGGCAACACTTTGGCTGCCGCAGAGGTTCGCCTGCGAATCACTCCGGGCTTCCGCTGTGCTGCGGATACGCTCACTCGTATGGGGATATCCGCGGTGCCCAGCCCTGCGCGGCGAAGCATGGGGCGGCTGACCCGGCTGGTCCGCTACAGCGTGGCGCTGGTCTGGGAGGCCGCGCGCGCCGCGTTCGTGGTGCTCACGTCCCTGCAGCTGCTCAACGCCGCCCTCCTGGCGGGTCAGGTCTTCGCCGTGCAGGCCGTGCTGGACGGGATCCTGAATCTGACGGAGAACGGTGCCGGGCCGGTCGTCGTTCCGGTCGTCGCCCTGGCACTGCTGACCGCCGCGACCGCGGTGACCGGTTCGGTGCAGGGCTCGCTGTCGAGGTACGTCGGCGAGGCCGTCGCGCGAACGATGTGGCAGCGGGTGCTGGACGTCTCGACGAGCGTCGGCCTCCGTCAGTTCGAGGACCCGTCGTTCTTCGACCGGCTCGAGCGTGTACGCAGCAGCGCGCTCACGCGGCCTTTCCAGGTGACGAACGGAGTCATCGCGACCGTCGGGGCGGTCGCCGCAGGCGCCGGTCTCGCGGTCACACTGGCCAGCTTCAATCCGATCCTCCTCCCTCTGATCCTCATCAGCGGAGTCCCGCTCCTGTTCACGAGTCGCCGGGAGAGTCGGCTGGAGTTCCGCTTCAACGTCGACCAGACGCCCCGAATCCGTCTTCGGACCTACCTGACGATCCTCCTGACCGGTCGCGACGAAGCGAAGGAGGTCCGCGCGTTCGGCCTCACCAGGAACCTTCGGGCGCGTTACGACGCCCTGTACACGACCTACCTGCAGGACCTCGCGAAGCACCTCAGACGGCGGGCGGGCCTGAGCCTGATCGGCCAGCTCACCGCCGCCGTCGTTCTCGGCGCCACGCTCCTCGCACTGGTGTGGCTCATCGCCTCCGGCGGCCTGAGTGTGGCCCAGGCGGGCGCAGCGCTCGTCGCGGTGCGCCTGCTCGCATCGCAGGTCCAGGCGCTGTCGGGCGGCGTGCAGACGATCTTCGAGTCCGGACTGTTCATCGACGATCTGCAGGAGTTCCTCGCCCTCAGTCCGCGCCGAGCCGACGGCGAGACGCGCGGGCAGGCGATCGACTTCTCCGAGATCCGCGCCGAACACGTGCGATTCTCGTATCCGGGGCGGCAGGAGCCGGCCCTGGACGACGTGTCGATCCGCATCGGCAGAGGCGAGGTCGTGGCGATCGTGGGGGAGAACGGGTCGGGCAAGACCACGCTGTCGAAGCTCATCGCCGGCCTGTACGACCCGGATGACGGGTCAGTGTCGTGGGATGGCACTCCCGTGGCGGACCTGCCGGCGGGGGCGGTGCGCGCGAGCACTGCGGTGATCTTCCAGGACTTCGTGCGCTACGGACTCGATGCACGCTCGAACATCACCCTGGGACGACCCGACGACGAACCGGACGAGGCCCGTGTCGAGGCGGCCGCGCGCGCCGCGGGTGCGCACGCGGCACTCTCGTCGCTTCCTCAGGGATACGACACTCCGCTGACCCGGTGGTTCGACGGTGGCCACGACCTGTCGGGCGGTCAATGGCAGCGCGTGGCCATCGCCCGGGCGTTCTACCGGAATGCGCAGCTGGTGGTGCTCGATGAGCCGTCGGCGGCGCTGGACCCCCGGGCGGAGTTCGATCTCTTCTCCTCGTTGCGCCGAACGCTGGAGGGACGGTCCGCGCTGGTGATCTCGCACCGGTTCTCCACCGTGCGCAATGCCGATCGCATCTACGTGATGGATCAGGGCCGCGTCGTCGAGAGCGGGTCGCACGGCGAGCTCATGAACAGGGATGGTCTGTACGCCGACCTCTTCCGCCTGCAGGCGGCGGCCTACCTCTCGGACGGCAGGACCGAGGCCGATACGTCCGGCGACGGCTGAGGCGCGACCAGCATCACGAGCGCGGTCGCCGACGCGACGACGCCGACGACCCCGACGGTGAACAGAGGCGGGGCCATCGCGTCCAGCACGGTGTCCACGACGGCCAGCGTCCCGCCGATCGAGAGCGACGCGATGATCGCGACACACGTCCAGAGCCATCGGGCGACCCGGGGCATCGAAGGCACCGAGGTGCCGGCGATCCATTGCGAGATCGCGCCGCCCAGGAGCGCACCGGCGATCACGTCGCTCACCCGATGGGCGTGCGCGAGGACAGAGCTCAATGCCACCAGAGCCGGGACCGCCGCGATGCCCGCGATCATGCCCCGCGGCCGGGGCCATCGCCAGAGGGCGATCATCACCGACGCCGCTGCGACGCTGACCGCCGCGTGACCGCTCGGGAACGAATTGCCGTCGAAGCCCGCCTCGGACCCCAGATCGGGGCGGGACAACGCGACATCCCTCAGGAAGGAGTTGACGAGCCCGGCGACGCCGATCACGGCGACACCGGTGAGAGCGGGGACGACTCGTCGGTGGGTCAGGGCGTCCACGATCACGACCGCAGCGCCCGCCAGGCTGAGCACGAGCAGCGGCGTCCGCAGCAGGACGGCGATGCCCGTCACCGCGTCCAGCCATGCGGGCAGCCCCGCCCCGAGGTCGTCGACTCGCTGCCCGATCGGCAGCACGACGAACAGCAGGTACAGGAGCGCCACGACCGCGAGCAGCACGGCGCTGCGGACGATGCGCCGTCGGATCCCGGTCATCCTGTCTCCCCGTGCGTGTGCGTCGAGCTCGGATCCGGTCTCGCGGGCGCGACGACCGCGAGAGCGAGAACGGCCGCCCCGAGACCGGGCCCCGACGATATCAGCCCCGCTCGACGCCCGCCGCGGGGAGCGACACCAGAGTGCGCCGCGCGCGATGTCGTCGCTGCGGCGTCACGGGGATTCACCGGCGCCCGCGCGCCAGCTCCTCTTCGACGATCTCGTGCAGCCTCGCAGCGAAGCGCTCTTCTGAGAACAGCTCGGCATGCGCGCTGATGTCCGAAGCCCGCCAGTCGGCGCGGACCATCTCGTCCACGGCGCGGCTGATGTCGTCGACGACCGGCCGATCGAAGAAGACGCCGGTGCGACCGCCCACCACGGTGTCGAGATACCCCCCGTCGTGCAGGGCGGCGGTGGGCTTGCCGAAGGACGCCGCCTCAAGGGGGGGAGAGCCCGAAGTCTTCGAAGGATGCCGCGACGAGCCCCGTGCAGTTCTCGTACAGCCACCGCAGCTGGGCGTCGCTCACGCGCCCGGCGAGCGTGGTGCCGCCGTAGCCGGCGGCGAGAGCCTCGAGCCTGCGGCGCTCGGGACCGTCGCCGACGACGACGAGGTCGATCCCCGGGATACGGGCGACCGCCTCGATGACCAGGTCGACGTTCTTGTACGGGAGCAGACGCGCGACGCAGAGCACGAACGGCTTGCCCACGTTGTCGACGGAACGGGATTCACCGTCTCGACCGAGCAGCGCCGGCGGCGGCGCCAAGACCTCGGCGTGGATGCCGTAGACCTCCGCCACCGCGCGCTGGACGATCGTCGAGTTGACGACGTAGCGGTCCGCCGTGAGTGCGGCCTGCTGGTCCCATTGGCGCAGGCGCGGGCCGAGGATGTCGGTCGCGAACTTGACCGCACGGGAGTGAGCGCCCTGCGCCGCCCCCGTCCCCCCCGCGTAGCGATCCGACTGGTACAGCCAGCGGGCCGGCGCGTGGCAGTACACGACCTTGCGGCCCGTCGTCGAGATGCCGTGCGCCCATCCGCTGGAGCTCGCCATGAGCACGTCCGCGTCGATGCGGTAGTGAGACACCGCGTCTGCGAGGAAGGGCAGCGCCAGCCGGTGGTGCTTGCGCAACACCGACCAGTTGTTGAGCTTCATGGTGCGCACGTCGACCGACGCGAACTCCGGGAAGGTCCCCGCAGGGTCATAGAGCGTGGTGTGCAGCGGCGCGCCGCGGAAGGCGCGCGCCATCGAGAGTGCGACGCGTTCGGCGCCGCCTCGCTGCGTCACATAGTCATGTGCCAGCGCGACCCGGCCCGGCACGTCGGCGACTGCGCCCCCCACAGGCGCGAAACGGGTATTGATCCCCATTGAAACCCCAGAAAACCCCAATTGAGCGCGACGTATCGCGATTCCCTACCTCCCACAGGAGGGAATGGCCGGTACCCCAGATACCGATCCCGTTCACAGACTAGCGCGCGATGTCGCCGGACGTCAGGGCAGGACGAGAGATGCCCGGCGACTTCGCAGGGACGGACCCCCGAAGCAATCGTCCCTCAGAGCTCGCCGGGAGCGGTGGCCTGTGCATCGAGCTCGTCGATGAAGGCACGCGCAGGACTCTCAGCGCCGGCCTTGCGCGGCGCGTAGACCACGAGCGAGTGGAACACGAAGCGCACGAAGAACGCGATGACGAGCGTGATCGCCGTCGCGACGACCGCCGAGATGTGCCCGCTCGACACCATGAGCGCGACGATCGGGATGCGGATGACCGCCTCGGCGTTGTTGAACGCGAACGACTTCGCGAACCGCTGCCACACGCCCGACGCACTGTCGCGCATGTCGTGGAAGACGAAGCGCTCCTGCAGCAGGAAGTTGCCGATGATGGTGACCTCGGCAGCGATCACCGCGGCGACGATGTAGCCGACGCCCATGTGGGTCAGGGCCCACACGATCGCGATGTTCGCGAGGGCGCCCAGCCCGCCGATCACGGCGAACAGCGACATCTTGCCGAAGCGCAGCGCGGTCAGCTGCGTGAGGAAGTGCACGCCCTGCCGCACGGACGCCTTGGACTCGCCCGCGTGGCGGTCGGCGAAGTCGAACGGCACCTCGGCGACGCGCATCGGCCGCCGGGCGAGGATCTCGAGCAGGATCTTGAATCCGCGCGGCTTCAGCTGCGCGTCGTCGACGGTGCGCCGGTCCACGAGGAAGAACCCGGTCATCGGGTCGGACACGTCCTTCAGGCGGATGGGGAACATCGCCCGGGTGAGCGCCGTCGCCCCCTTCGACACGAGCACCCGCGTGCGATCGGCCAGACCCTCGGACGTGCCGCCGCCGGCGTACCGGGATGCGATCACGACATCGACGTCGCCGCGGGCGAAGCGCCGCCACAGCCCGGGGATCTCTTCGGGCGGGTGCTGCAGGTCCCCGTCCATCACGAGGCACGCGTCCGACGCGGCGGCGGCGAATCCCGCCATGACGGCGCCGCCCAGCCCGCCCGTGGGCTGCTCGCGGTGGATCAGCCGCACAGGAAGGGGCGCGGATGCCGCATCCTCGGCCCGCTCGGCGGTGAGGCGTTCGCCGACCTCGCGGATGACGGCGGGCGTGGCATCCGTCGAGTCGTCGACGAACACGATCTCTGCCTCGATGCCGGCGCGGTCGACCGCCGATGCGACGCGACGAACGAGCTCCTCGATGTTGGGAGCTTCGTTGAACGTCGGAACCACGATCGACAGGAGCATCGCGCCACATCTTTCCACGCGCACCTGAACGGGGAAGCGGGCGTTCAGCCAACCCTGGGGATATGCGCGGCGCGCACACCAGGTCGGGCGCGCCGTGCCGAGGTCTCGTCCGGCGCCCGTCCAGGCGGGCCGGGAGAGAATGGACGCATGACCTCCTCCCCCTCGAGCATCACCATGTTCGGCGCCGACTGGTGCCGTGACTGCATCCGCACCAAGAAGCAGCTCGACGAGCTCGGCATCTCGTACACCTACGTCGATCTCGTCGCCGACCCGGCCGCCGCCGATGTCGCCCGCGACATCTCGGGTCGTACGAACATCCCGGTCGTCGTGTACCCGGACTCGTCGCACCACGTCGAGCCCTCGAACGCCGACGTCGAGGCGAAGCTGCGCGAGCTCGAGCTGATCTGACCTGACGGGACGGCATCGACTCTCATTAGGCTGAGGCCGTGAGCGTCGAACGCAACACCCGCGAGATCGAGGGATCGGTCGTCACCGACTTCCGCGACCGGATGAGCTACGGCGGGTACCTCGATCTCGACACCCTGCTGTCGGCCCAGCGGCCGCTGAGCGACCCCGAGCACCATGACGAGCTGCTGTTCATCGTGCAGCATCAGACCACGGAGCTGTGGCTGAAGCTCGTGCTCCACGAGCTGGGTGCGGCATGCCGGCTGCTGCGTGAGGACCAGCTCGCGCCGGCGCTGAAGTGCATCGCGCGTGTCAAGCACATCCAGAAGACCCTCACCGAGCAGTGGTCGGTGCTGGCGACGCTGACACCCGCCGAGTACGCGCAGTTCCGCGGTGTGCTCGGCAACGCCAGCGGCTTCCAGTCGGCGCAGTACCGGGCGGTCGAGTTCACGCTCGGCAACAAGAACGCGGGGATGCTGCGCGTCTTCTCGTCGGATGCCGCCGCCCATGCGCTCGTCGAGGCGGCCCTGAACGCGCCGAGCCTGTACGACGAGTTCCTGCGGCTGCTCGCCCGCAGCGGGTACCCCATCCCGGAGTCCGTGCTCGAGCGCGATGTGACGACCGCGTGGACGTACACGCCCGAGCTCGTGCCGGTGTTCACCGAGGTGTACCGCGACCCGCAGACGCACTGGGCGGCGTACGAGACCTGCGAAGAGCTCGTCGATCTGGAGGACAACTTCCAGCTGTGGCGGTTCCGCCATCTCAAGACCGTCGAGCGCATCATCGGGCTCAAGGCGGGCACCGGCGGATCCAGCGGGGTCCCCTTCCTGCAGCGCGCCCTCGACCTCACCTTCTTCCCCGAGCTGTACGCCGTGCGGACGGAGCTGTGATGCCGGGCGATCCGTTCGCGCTGCGCGAGCTCCTCGGCCCCGACGCCGCCCTGTGCCGCCGCGCGATCACCGGCGAGCACGGCGTCTCGCTGCCGCCGTTCACCGACCACCATGTGCACCTGCACCTCATCGACGAGCAGGCGCTCGCGCCGGGCGGAATCGCCGCGGTGCTCGACCTGGGCGGTGACCCGGTGGCGCTCGCCCAGCGTCCCGCCGATGCCATCCCCCGCGTCGCCTATGCGGGCGCGTTCCTCACGGCTCCCGGCGGCTACCCCGCCGGCCGTCCGTGGGCGCCGCCGCAGATCGTGCGCGAGATCACCGACGCGTCGACGCACCCGGGCGTCCCGGGGGGTGCCGCGACGGCGGTCGACGAGCAGGCGTCGTTCGGGGCATCCGTCGTCAAGGTCGCGCTCAACAGCACGACGGGGCCGATCCTCGACGCCGACACGCTCGCGGCCATCGTCGCCACGGCCCGCGAGCGCGGACTCCCCGTCGTCGCGCACGCCGAGGGCGAGGGGATGCCGCAGCTCGCCGCCGCCGCCGGCGTCGACGCCTTCGCCCACACGCCGTTCAGCGGGTACGTCGGCCGCGCGTTCATCGCGCACGCCGTCGCGGCCGGGCAGGTGTGGATCTCGACGCTCGCGATCCACGACGACCCCGACGCGGCCGAGTCCGCCCGTGTCAACCTGGCGGGCTTCGCCGCGGCCGGCGGACGCGTGCTGTACGGCACGGACCTCGGCAACGGCGACCGGCCGGTGGGCGTCATCGCCGAGGAGGTCGCCGCCCTCGACCGCGCCGGGGTGCGCGGTGGCGCGCTCATCGCCGCGATGGCCGACCCCTGGCCGGCTGCCGCGCCGCCGTCCGGGGTGTCGACGTTCGTGCCGGGCGATCCGCCGACGGACCTCGACGAGATCGCCGAGTGGCTGCGCGGCGCCGCCGTGGTCCCCAGCGAGGAGCTCCTCCATGACGAGTGCTGACGCCGCGACCGCCGTCGCGCTCGAGGGCGAGGCATCCGCTCTCGATGCGGACGACCTGCTCCGGGAGCGACGCGACCTCTTCGTCGGCGCCGAGACGTCGCTCGTCTACTTCGACGGCAACTCGCTCGGCCGGCCGTTGCGGGCCTCGGCCCTGCGCCTCGAGCGGTTCGCGCGCGACGAGTGGGGAGGGCGCCTGATCCGCGGCTGGGACGAGTCGTGGATGCAGCTGCCCTTCGACATCGGCGACGCGCTCGGCCGCGCGGCGCTGGGCGCCGCGCCCGGACAGACGGTGATCGGCGACTCGACGACCGTGCTGCTGTACAAGCTCGTGCGCGCCGCGTTCGACGCCGCGGTGGCCGCCGACCCGGCGCGCGTGGAGATCGTCGTCGACCGCGACAACTTCCCCACCGACCGCTACCTCGTCGAGGGCATCGCCGCCGAGCGCGGCGGGCGCGTGCGCTGGGTGAACGTCGACCTGGCCGGGGGCGTGACCGCCGAGGCGCTGCGGGGCGCCGTGGGGCCCTCGACCGCGGTGGTGCTGCTGTCGCACGTCGCGTACCGCTCCGGATATCTCGCGGATGCCGCATCCCTCACCCGCATCGCGCACGACGCCGGCGCGCTCATCGTGTGGGATCTGTGCCACTCGGCCGGCTCCGTGCCCGTGCAGGCGGACGCCTGGGACTTCGACCTGGCCGTCGGCTGCACCTACAAGTACCTGAACGGCGGCCCGGGGTCGCCCGCGTTCGCGTACGTCGCCTCCCGACTGCAGGACCGCCTCGCACAGCCGATCCAGGGCTGGATGGGTGCGGCCGACGTGTTCGCGATGGGTCCTGAGTACCTTCCGGCCGAGGGGATGCGCCGCTTCTTGTCGGGCACCCCGCCGATCGTCGGCATGCTCGCCATGCAGGACACGATCGCACTCCTCGACGAGGTCGGCATCGACGCCGTGCGTGCCAAGTCGGTGGCGCTCACCGAGTTCGCCGTCCGTGTGGCCGACGAACTGCTCGCCCCGCTCGGGGTGGTCGTCGCCTCGCCGCGTGACCCGGCCTCCCGCGGCGGTCATGTGACGCTGTCGCATCCTGCCATGCGCGCCGTCACCGCACGACTGTGGACGCAGGACGTCATCCCCGACTACCGCGATCCGGGCGGGCTGCGCATCGGCCTCTCGCCGCTGTCGACCTCGTTCGCCGAGACGCTCGCAGGGCTCCGCGCCGTCGAGGCGGCCGTGCGGGCAGAGGCCTGACGGGCGACGGCCCGCGCTGACCTACACTGGCGCGATGAGCAACGAGGCTCCGGCGGCACCCGAAGCCCCGGTATCCACATCTTCGCGCCTGAGCGCCGGGACGATCGCGCGGTACGCGACCGGATCCCTGGGGACGGGCGGATTCGCGACGCTGCCCGGACTCGTGCTGACCTACTACCTCACCGACTCGCTCGGTGTCGCGGCGCTCGCCGCCGGCGCGGTCATCACGATCGCCAAGGTGTGGGACGTCATCATCGACCCCGTCATCGGGACGCTCACCGACCGCGACCTCGCCCGGCGCGGCAGCCGTCGCCGACTCATGCTGATCGGCGCGTGCGCGCTGCCGGTGCTGTTCGCCCTGACGTTCGCGGTGCCCCCGGCGCTCGGACCTCTCGCGGCAGGAATCTGGGTGCTGCTCGCCTTCACCCTGACGGCCACCGCGTTCAGCCTGTTCCAGGTGCCGTACATCGCGCTGCCGGCCGAGCTCACTCCGAGGTACGACGAGCGCACGCGGCTGCTCACGTGGCGGGTCGTGGTGCTGACCCTCGCCATCCTGCTGTTCGGCGCGGGCGGCCCGGCGCTGCGCCGCGTGTCGGACGACCCCGTGGTGGGCTACCTCGTCATGGGGATCGTGTGCGGTCTCGCGATCGGGATCGGGATGCTGGTCTCGACGACGGTCGCGAAGCGGACCGCGCCCGCACCCGTCGCCGCGGTCGCCGACCCGGGCGCCGAGAAGACGGGCATCCGCGAGCACTATGCCGCCGGCATCCGGGCACTGCGTCGTAGCCGGCCGTTCCGGCTGCTGCTCGCCACCTTCGTGCTGCAGGCGCTCGCGACAGGGCTCATGCTCGCCGGAGCGCAGTACGTCGCCACCTGGGTGCTGCACTCGGAGGCCGCCGTCGAGCTGCTGTTCGTCGCGCTCATCGCCCCCGCACTCCTGGCCGCGCCGGGGTGGGGCGCGATCGCGCGCCGCATCGGCAAGGAACGCACCTTCGCGATCGCGAGCGCCGTCTTCGGGGTCGCGGCCCTCACGATCCTCGGGGTGCTGTGGGTGCCCGGCGACTGGATCTACGTGCCCGTGGGCATCGCCGGCATCGCCTACGCGGGCATGCAGTCGCTGCCGATGGCGATGCTGCCCGACGTGATCTCGCACGACGAGCGCACGCACCCCTCCGCCGCGTCCGGCGCCGGGCGCGCCGGTGCGTTCAGCGGTGTGTGGACCGCCGGCGAGACGGTCGGCTTCGCGCTGGGCGCGACGACCCTGTCGCTGATCCTCGCCCTCACCGGATACGTCTCCCGCGCCGCCGGGCAGGTCGTCGAACAGCCGGATGCCGCCGTCACCGGCATCGTCGTGAGCTTCAGCCTCGCTCCGGCGGCGCTGATCGCGCTCAGCCTCGTGACGCTCACCCGCTACCCGCTGCGCCGCGCCGACATCGACGCGTCCTGACACGGAGGCTGTGGCATCCACCCTCACGTCCGTGGGCGGCGAATCCTGAGACTCAGTCGCGAAGCCGCTGGGACTGCGTATCGCACCGGTGACCCGGTGACATAGGATGCCCGGTGACGGACTCACCCGACCCGAGTTCCGGGTGCCGGTTCGAAGGAGAACGAGATGTCCCCCACCTCTTCGGCCGCCGCCGAGACCGCCGCGAAGACGCCCGCCAAGGCCCGCACGAAGAAGGCCGCTGCAGACGTCGCGCCGGCGCTGCCCGACGACGAGCGCGCGGCCCTCGACGCCGACATCGACCGCCTCGAAGAGGGCGCACGCGTCTGGGTCGCCCTCACGCTCGACCAGCGGGCGCGCCTGCTCGGACGCGTCCGCGACGCGCTCGGCCGGGTCGCCCAGGAATGGGCGGACGCCGCGACGATGTCGAAGGGCCTGGAGCCCGGCCACGCGCTGTCGGGCGAGGAATGGCTCGGCGGTCCGTACGCGGTGATCGGCCTGCTCGACGCGCTGCGCGAGACGCTCGAGGCGCTCGCGAAGGGCAAGAGCCCGCTGGACGGCGTGAAGCTCGACGCCGCGCCGGGCGGACGCCTGCGGGCGCACACCTTTCCGCTGAACGGCACCGAGAAGTTCCTGCTGTCGGGCTTCACCGGCGAGGTGTGGTTCGAGCCCGGCGTCACCGCCGACGAGGCCCGCCGCGCGGCCGGCCTCGCACAGCTGACCCCCACCGACTCCGGCGGCGTCGGACTCGTCCTCGGTGCCGGCAACGTCACCTCGATCCCCGTCGCCGACGTGCTGTACGAGCTCTTCGCCCACAACCGCGTCGCGCTGCTGAAGGTCAACCCGACGCAGGACTCGCTCGTGCCCGTGTTCGAGCGCGCACTGGCGCCCCTCATCGAGCCCGGCTTCGTGCGCATCGTGCGCGGCGGCGCCGCCACCGGCGCGTACCTCACGTCGCATCCGCGCATCGCCCACGTCCACATCACCGGATCGGCCGCGACGTTCGACGCGATCGTGTGGGGGCCGGATGCCGCAGATCGTGAGACCCCGAAGCTCAAGGTGCCGATCACCGCCGAGCTCGGCGGCGTCTCGCCCATCATCGTCGTGCCGGGAGTCTGGTCGGCCGCCGACCTGAAGTACCAGGCCGAGCACGTCGCCACGATGCGGCTCGTCAACGCCGGCCACAACTGCATCGCCGGCCAGGTCGTCATCGTGAGCTCCGACTGGCCGCAGCGCACGGAGTTCCTGCACCGGCTGCACGAGGCCTACGCCGCGGCGCCCGAGCGCCCGGTCTGGTACCCCCGCAGCGACGAGCGGCTCGAGGCGGCGGCATCCAGCTATCCCGATGCCGTGTGGTGCGCCGACCGCACGCGCGCGATCGTCGAGGTGAAGGACGGCGACGACCGGGCGCCGGTCGAGACCATCGAGTACTTCGCGCCGATCCTCGGGGTCGCCGAGGTGGGCGGCACCGGTCAGGAGTTCCTCGACGCGGCCGTCGCGCACGCGAACGAGAAGCTCACCGGCACCCTCGGGGCCAACGTCCTCATCGACCCCGCCACGGAAGCGGCGCTCGGCGACGGCTTCGAGCGGGCGATCGCCGAGCTGCGGTACGGCGACATCGCGATCAACACCTGGACCGCCTTCAACTTCCTGACCGCCCGCCTCACCTGGGGCGGCTACCCCGGTGCGACGCTCGCCGACGTGTCGAGCGGCATCGGGATCGTGCACAACGCACTGCTGCTCGACCGCGTGGAGCGGTCGGTCGCCCGCGGACCGTTCCGGCCCTTCCCGCGGTCGATCGGCAAGGGCGTGTTCACCATCCTGCCGACACCTCCGTGGTTCGTGAGCTCGCGCACCGGCGCCGAGGTGAGCGCCGGACTCACCCGCTACCTCGTGGACGGCAAGCTGCCGGGCCTCGTCGCCACGCTCACCAAGGCCATGCAGGCATGAGCCGGCGGGACCGCTCGGGCCGGTTCGGACGCGACGGGCTCGAAGCGGACTACGTCGTCGTCGGCGCGGGCTCCGCGGGCGCGGCACTCGCGGCCCGCCTGAGCGAGGACCCGACCGTGTCGGTGCTGCTGCTGGAGGCAGGCGGCCCCGACAAGGCGATGGAGCTGCACGTCCCGGCCGCGTTCTCGAAGCTGTTCCGCGGCGCATACGACTGGAACTACGACACCGTCCCCCAGCCGCACCTCGAAGGCCGCACGGTCTACTGGCCGCGGGGCAAGACGCTCGGCGGCTCGTCGTCGCTCAACGCGATGATGTGGGTGCGCGGCTTCGCCGCCGACTACGACGAGTGGGCGGATGCCGCCGGCCCGAGCTGGTCGTGGGACGCCCTGGTGCCCTACTTCCGGCGCGTCGAGCACACGGCCGACCCCGCCGATGCGACGCAGGGCCGCGACGGCGCGCAGCCCATCGAGCACCAGCGGGATCCCCGGCCGCAGACGGCGGTGTTCCTCGCGGCGGCGCGCGAGGCGGGGCATCCCGTCACTCCCGCCAACCTGCCGACCGGTCAGGGCTTCTCGCAGACGATGGTGAGCGAGCGCCGCGGCGGCCGCGCCTCGACCGCCGACGCGTACCTGCGGCCCGCGAAGGGACGCCCGGGGCTGCGGGTGCTGACCGGCGCCCACGTGCGGCGCGTGACCTTCGACTCCCCGGCGGCCGGTGCGCAGCCGCGCGCGACCGGCGTGTACGTCGATGTCGACGGGGTCACCCGGCACGTGCGGGCACGTCGCGAGGTGATCCTGTCGGGCGGCGCGATCAACACGCCGCAGCTGCTGATGCTGAGCGGCATCGGACCGGCCGACCACCTCGACGAGCACGGGATCGACGTGCTCGTCGACGCCCCCGGCGTCGGCGCGAACCTGCAGGACCACCTCGTCGCCGGTCTGGCGCCCGCCGCACCCGGCGGCACGCTGTACGACGCCGAGAAGCCCGCCGAGCTCGTGCGGTACCTGGCTTCGCGCAAGGGGATGCTGACCTCCAACGTGGCAGAGGCCTACGGGTTCGTCCGCACCGCGGTGGCCGACACCGCGGGCATGGCCACGGGGCTGCCCGACATCGAGATCATCTTCGCGCCCGTGCCGTACGTCGGCGAGGGACTCGTTCCGACGCCGGGCCACGGCCTCACGGTCGGAGCGATCCTGCTGCGGCCGCACAGCCGCGGCACCATCCGGCTCGCGTCGTCCGACCCCGCGGCGCCTCCTGTGATCGACCCCGCGTACCTGTCGGATGCCGACGGCGTGGACGCCGCGACGATGCTCGCGGGCCTCGCCGAATGCGAGCGCCTCATCGACACCGACGCGATGCGCACGATCACGACCGGGGGTTGGGTGCAGCCTGAGGGCGGCGAGCGCATGACGCCCGAGGAACGCGCCGAGCTCTCGATGCGCCGCTACTCGCACACCCTCTACCACCCCGTCGGCACCGCGCGCATGGGCCTCGACGAGGCGTCCGTCGTCGATCCCGAGCTGCGCGTCCGCGGCGTCGCAGGACTGCGCGTGGCCGATGCATCGATCATGCCGACGGTGATCCGTGGCCACACGAACGCGCCCGCGATCGTGATCGGCGAGGTCGCCGCCGACCTGCTGCGCGGCCGCCGCTGACGTTCGCGTCCGCGCCGTCCGCGGCCCGCTTTCGCCGAGCCGTCGCAACACGCCGCATGGCGCGGCCCATGGCGACCACCTACGACGGCTCGGCACCGGCTGGCAGCATCCTGGCCCGAAGGCGACCCGGCGCGAGCCGTCGCAACACGCCGCATGGCGCGGCCCATGGCGACCACCTACGACGGCTCGGCACCGGCCCGGGCTCGGAGGATCACGCCGCGGGCACGGCGACCTCGGGGAGCGGCAGCGAGGTGCCGCCGGCGAACATGCGACGCACGAGGGGCAGCATGACCCGCGAGAACATGAACCTCGTCAGCGCCCGGGACATCGCCGCCTCGAGCCGCGTCGCCGGCACCATGCGCCTGATGCCACCGCCTGGGATCTCTTTGCCCTGCTCGGCGAAGGGAGCGATGTCGGCCGAATAGGCGCGCAGCGCGGCGAGAGCGTCGTCCGGCGTCGCCGCGAGGCGCGCCGCCAGCAGGTACGCCCCGATGAGGGCGGTCGCCGTGCCCTGGCCGGTCATCGGCGACCCGCACGATGCGGCGTCGCCGAGCAGAACGACACGTCCGTTCACGACGTCGGGGACGTCGATGCGCACGAGCTCGTCGAAGTACAGATCGGATGCCGCACCCAGCGCCTCGAGCACGGCCGGCGCGTGCCACCCCGCTCCCGCGATGCGCTCGCGGATCAAGGCCTCCTGGGCGGCACGGTCGCCGCGGAGCGACCGGTCGCGGTCCATGCGGAACGTGAGGATGGCCTTCGAGGTCGACGGGTCGCGGTCGGGGCGGATGCCGAAGGTCGCACCGGGCACGAATCGCATGGCGAACCACCCCTCTTCGAGGTCGGAGGGCGTGGGCATCGTGAAGAACGCGGCGTAGCCGCCGAGGTAGGTCGCGAACTGCTCCTCGGGTCCGAACGCCAGGCGGCGGGTCGCCGAGTGCACGCCGTCGGCGCCGACGACGACGTCGAAGCGGGCGGGCGCCGCGTGCTCGAACTCGACGTCGACACCGGTCGCGTCCTGCGCGAGTGCGGTCACCCGGTCGCCGAAGCGCAGGTCGAGCAGCCCGGGGACGGCATCGGCGGCGGACTCCAGGGCCTCGAGCAGCACCTGCGCAAGGTCGCCGCGGGCGATCTCGATCTCGGCCACCGCGCCCTCGCCGTCGAAGTCCGCCATCGACATGCGGCCGAAGACCTTGCCCTCGCCGTCGACGTACGACATCCCCTCTTCGTGGACGCGCAGCGCGTCGATGCCCGGCATGATGCCCATGCGCTCGGCGACCTCCCGGCTCGCGCCGCGCAGGTCGACGGCCTGGCCGCCGGGGCGCGGAGCGTCGGCGCGTTCGACGACGGTGGTGCGGACGCCCGCACGGACGAGCTGCAGGGCGAGGGAGAGGCCGGCGATGCCGCCGCCCGAGACGAGGACCTGGGATGTGCGGTCGGCGCGGTGCGCGAGGTCGAGGTCGTTCATGAGGCATCCGATCTGTGATGAGACGTTTGTATGAGACATATGTCTAACAGAGGATTCAGACGCTTGTCTAGTACATGTGTCTCAGACGTCTGGATACGATGGACGCATGGGCAATCGCGAAGACCTGCTGACCGGTGCACGACAGGTGATCCTCGAGCGGGGCGTCGCCAGGGCGACCGCCCGCGACATCGCCACGGCGGCGGGCGTCAGCCTCGCCGCGATCGGGTACCACTTCGGGTCGAAGGACGAGCTGATCAGCGCCGCGCTCACCGAGTCCCTCGGCAGCGGCATCGGCGACGCCATGGAGGCGGTCGTCGAAGAGACCGCCGCGCTCCCCCTCATCGACGGGTTCGCCACGCTGTTCGACCGCATGCCCGCGATCTTCGCCGACAATCGCGAAGCCCTCGTCGCGAGCTTCGAGAACTCCCTGATGGTCTGGCGGGACGCGGCCGCCAGTCGCACCCTCGCCGGCGCCATGCAGGAGGCTCACCTCGGCATCGTCGACGTGCTGCAGTCCGCGCGCCCCGATCTCTCCGCCGAGGATCTCGACGCGATCGCCAAGCTCGAGTTCGTGCTCGTGCAGAGCCTCGGCCTGCTGTGGATCATCAGCCCCGACTCGCTCCCGACGGGCGACGAGCTGGCCCGCGCGGTGACGGCGATCGCCGGGAACGGGGCGCAGCGGAGGGCTCCCCGGCCTGACGGATCCGTCCGGGCGCGGACTGAGTCGCCGGTCTGAGGTGCGGCAGGCCCAGGCCGGTGCGCCACAGCTTCTGGTCACTCGCCAAGAAATGCCGCCGCCGACCCCCGAACCTGGCGAATCGCCAGAATCGGCACACCTACCGCCCGGTGACCCGGCGCCGCCCGAGGCCCGACTCGCCAAGAAGGGCCGCCGCCGACCCCCGATTCTGGCGAATCGCCAGAATCGGCACACCTACCGCCCGGTGACCCGGCGCCGCCCGAGGCCCGACTCGCCAAGAAGTGCCGCCGCCGATCCCCGATTCTGGCGAATCGCCAGAATCGGCACCTGGGACAGCGCGGGAGGAGGGGCACCCCAGGCCCGAACGCCGGAACGCCCCGGCCGCGCGAGGCGGACGGGGCGTTCCGAGAAGTGGATGCCGGGATCAGCGGCCGCCGCGGCGGTTGCCGCCGTTCTGACGGACCACCGAGCCGACCATGAGCTTGCCGGTGCCGCCGGACGACGCGCGACGGCCAGCCGTGCGCGGGTTTCCTGCGGGCTGACCCGAGCGGCCGTGCCCGGCGCTCTGGTCGTGACGCTGGTGCGACGCCTTCTCGTGAGCGGATGCCGCATCCCGGCGCTGACCGCCGGACGCCTGCTGACCGGCGCCCTGACCGCCCTGACCCGAACCGCCGCGACGGCGACGGCCGCCCTGGCCGGTGCCTGCGCCGCGGCCCTGGCCGCCGGCATCCCGCTCCTCGCGCGCGGCGCGCTTGCGCTGGGCGTTGGCGCCCTGGCTGGTCCCGCGGGCCGGAGCGGCGACGGGCACCGGCTTCACGTACGGCGCGACCTGGCCGACGAGCGCGGTCACCTCGGGCGACGTCGCGGTGACGGCGACGGGCTCGACAGAGATGGCCGCCTTGCGCAGCAGCTGCGACACGTCGCGCTTCTGGTCGGGGAGCACGAGCGTGACCACGGCACCCTCCGCCCCCGCACGGGCCGTGCGGCCCGAACGGTGCAGGTACGCCTTGTGCTCCATGGGCGGGTCGACGTGGATGACCAGCTCGACGTCGTCGACGTGCACGCCACGTGCGGCGACGTCGGTGGCCACGAGCACCTTCACCTCGCCCGACGAGAACGCTGCGAGGTTGCGGTCGCGCGCCGCCTGCGACAGGTTGCCGTGCAGGTCGACGGCGGGGATGCCGTCGGCGGTGAGCTGCTTGGCGAGCTTCTTGGCCTGGTGCTTGGTGCGCATGAAGAGGATGCGGCGACCCGTGCCCGAGGCGAGGGCCTTCACGACGTCCTTCTTGGCGTCGGCGTCGGCGAGCGTGAAGACGTGGTGTGTCATCGCGGCGACGGGCGAGTGGGCCTCGTCGACCGAGTGGAGCACCTCGTTCTGCAGGAAGCGATTCACGAGCTTGTCGACCCCGTTGTCGAGGGTCGCGCTGAAGAGCAGCCTCTGACCGCCGGACGGCGTCGCGTTGAGGATGCGGGTCACGCCCGGGAGGAACCCGAGGTCGGCCATGTGGTCGGCCTCGTCGATGACGGTGATCTCGACGGCGTCGAGGTGCACGAAGCCCTGCTTCATGAGGTCCTCGAGGCGGCCGGGGCAGGCCACGACGATGTCGACGCCGGCGTTCAGCGCGTTGACCTGGCGGTTCTGGTTCACGCCGCCGAAGATCGTTGTCGTGGTGAGGTTGTAGGCCTTCGCGAGCGGCGCGAGGGTGGCGTCGATCTGCGTCGCCAGCTCGCGGGTCGGGGCGAGCACGAGGCCGAGCGGGCGGCCCTTGCGGCGGGGTCCGCCGGCGAGCGTCGTGCCCAGGCGCGCGACCATGGGGATCGAGAAGGCGAGCGTCTTGCCCGAGCCGGTCTTGCCGCGGCCCAGCACGTCGCGGCCGGCGAGCGTGTCGGGGAGCGTGTCGACCTGGATGGGGAACGCGGTGGTCTTGCCGGCCGCGGCGAGCGCGGTGACAAGGGGCTGAGGCACGCCGAGCGCGCCGAAAGTCATGTCTGTCATGAGTGTCTGTCTCTGGGCACAGCGGTGCCCTGTCGGTGGCCGGGGCGGATCTCGCCCACGGGTCGCCGTACGAAAGATGTCAGCGCGGTTCTTCGGATCAGAATCCGGATGCCGGCGAGGGAAGCGTTCTACGACGCGAGAAGCGCACAGAGGCGCTGCAAGGTTCTCCACCCTACCAGGGGGCGGCTGGGCGTTCCCCGCGACCGGTCAGTCGGCCGCTGCCGGCTCCGGCTCCTCGGCTGCCGCGGCACCGGCGTCCGCCGTCCCGCGGAAGCGGTCGGTCGCGGCGCGCAGTGCCGCGGCGATGCCGGGCTCGGAGGCTGCATGGCCGGCATCCGGAACCATCACGAAGTCGGCCTCGGGCCACGCGCGGTGCAGGTCCCAGGCGGTCATGGCGGGGGTGCAGAGGTCGTACCGGCCCTGCACGATGACGGCGGGGATGTGGCGGATGCGGTCCACACCTGCGATGAGCTGCTCGGGCTCGAACCACCCGTCGTGCAGGAAGTAGTGGTTCTCGATGCGCGCGAACGCGACGGCCTCGCGCTCCGACGTCATCGCCTCGACGAGCGCCGGGTCGGGGAGCAGGGTGAGGTTCGACGCCTCCCATCGCGACCAGGCCACGGCCGCGGGCACGTGGACGGCGGGGTCGGGGTCGGTGAGGCGGCGGTGGTACGCCTGCATCAGGCGCGAGCGCTCGAGGATCGGGATGGGGGCGATGAAGTCCTCCCACAGGTCCGGGACGATGGATGCCGCACCGCCCTCGTAGAACCATTCCAGCTCGTGCCGTCGCAGCGTGAAGATGCCGCGAAGGACGAGCTCGCTCACCGCGTCGGGGTGCGCCTGCGCGTAGGCGAGCGCGAGGGCGCTGCCCCACGATCCGCCGAAGACCTGCCACTTCGCGATGCCGAGGTTGCGGCGCAGCAGTTCGAGATCGGCCACGAGGTGCCAGGTCGTGTTGTGACGCAGGTCGGCGTCCGGCTCGCTCGCGTGCGGGGTGGACCGGCCGCAGCCGCGCTGGTCGAGCAGGATGATGCGGTACGCCGTGGGATCGAAGAAGCGGCGGTGCCAGGCCGAGATGCCGGCGCCCGGGCCGCCGTGGAGGAAGACGACGGGTTTGCCGTCGGGATCGCCCACCTGCTCGTAGTGGAGCCGGTTGCCCTCTCCGGCGATCAGTGTGCCCGTGTCGTAAGGCTCGACAGGCGGGTACAGGATCTCGTCGAGGTGCTCGTTCACAGGCTTCCCCCCGGAACGCCGAAGGTGTCGCAGGCCGGGACGCCGCCCTGGTAGCCCAGCTGGAACCAGCGCTGCCGCTGCTCGCTGGAGCCGTGGGTCCAGGTCTCGGGGTTCGAGAAGCCCGAGGAGCGCTCCTGGATGTTGTCGTCGCCGACGGCTGCCGCCGCGTTGAGCGCGTCGGCGATCTGCGCCTGGGTCGGAGGCTGCAGGTACGGGACGCCGTTCTCGTCGACCTCCTGGGTCATGGCGCCCACCCATGCGCCGGCGAAGCAGTCGGCCTGCAGCTCGGTGCGCACGCCGTTGCCCGTGGCGCCGGCGCCGTCGTTCGGGTGCTGGTCCATGATGCCGGTGATGTACTGCACGTGGTGGCCGTACTCGTGCGCCAGCACGTAGAGCTGGGCGAGGTCGCCCGCCGACGCGCCGAACTGGTCGCGCATGAGACCGAAGAACGTCGGGTCGACGTAGACGGATTCGTCGGGCGGGCAGTAGAACGGGCCGGTCTGATTGGATGCCGTCCCGCAGGACGACGAGGCGGACCCGTTGACGATCACGAGCGTCGGTGCGCGATAGCCCTGCACCTCGTCCTGCCAGTACTTGTCGAGCACGACGCTGCCCGCCGCGAGGCGGCAGGAGTCGTTCGCGTTGGCGTCGGCACCGGTCTCGCACTGGGCGATCTCGGTGTCGCCGCCGCCTGAGGCGTCTGTGCCAGGGCCGAGGGGCAGGACGCTGGAGAAGTCCTGGCCGGTGAACAGCTGCAGGAGCAGCACCGCGATGGCGCCGAGGCCCACGACCCCGCCGCCTGCGACAGCCACGCCCGCCCCGCGACGCCTCGCCGTGTTCCCCCCGACGTTGGCGTTCTCGTTGAACGTCATGTCTGTCACGGTACCGCGGCAGCCCGATCACGGCACGGAATGGGCCGGGATATGGCGCGATCCGGCGCAGGATGCTAGAGGCATAGGCTCGGGTCATGGCGAGCGCACCCACGACCGTGACCATCACCGGCGGCGGCGGGCAGATCGGCTACGCGCTGATGTTCCGCATCGCGGCGGGCGACATGCTGGGACCGGATCGACCCGTACGGCTGCGGCTGCTCGAGATCCCGCAGGGCATGAAAGCCGCCGAGGGCGCAGCCCTCGAGCTGCAGGACTGCGCCTTTCCGCAGCTGGTCGACGTGGACGTGACCGACGACCCGCTGACCGCCTTCAACGGGGCGCAGATCGCGATGCTCGTCGGCGCCCGCCCCCGCACCGCCGGCATGGAACGCGCCGACCTGCTCGCGGCGAACGCCGGCATCTTCGGCCCGCAGGGCAAGGCGATCGGCGCAGTCGCCGCCGACGACGTGCGCGTGGTCGCGGTGGGCAACCCCGCCAACACGAACGCGCTCATCGCCGCGGCATCCGCTGCGCCGCACGTTCCCGCCGACCGCTTCACCGCCCTCACGCGTCTGGACCACAACCGCGCCGTCGGACAGCTGGCGGAGGTGCTGCGGCTGGGCCCGGACCGCATCGAGGGCGTCGCGATCTGGGGCAACCACTCGGCCTCGCAGTTCCCCGACGTGGCGCACGCCGTCGTGGACGAGCACGACGCCATGGTGATCGACGCGCTGGCCGACCGGCTGGGCGGCCGCGATGCCGCCGTCCGCTGGCTCGACGACACCTTCATCCCCCGCGTCGCGAAGCGCGGCGCCGAGATCATCGAGGTGCGCGGCTCGTCGTCGGTCGCTTCCGCGGCGAACGCCGCGATCGACCATGTGCGCGACGAGCAGCTCGGCACGCCGCACCGCGCGTGGACCTCGGCCGCGGTCGTGTCGCGCGGCGAGTACGGGGTGCCCGAGGGGCTCGTGTGCTCGTTCCCCGTGCGCTCGAAGGGCGTGCACGCGCACGGCGAGGGGTACGAGATCGTCGAAGGGCTCGACCTCGACGATCGGGCGCGCGCCCGGATCGATGCCTCCGTCGCCGAGCTCGTGGCTGAGCGCGACGCGGTGCGGGCGCTGGGCGTGCTCGGCTGACACCCGTCCGGACTCGAGGCACCCGGCGCCGCGCCGCCCAATAGGCTCTCAGCCATGGAACCGCTGGTCGTCGTGATCCTGGCCGTGATCGCGATCGCGGTCGCCACGGCCATCGCCCCGAAGGTGCGGATCGCCGGCCCGCTGATCCTCGTCGTCGTCGGCATCGCCGTCGGGCTCCTTCCCTTCGTCGAGGTGCCCGAGATCGACCCGGAGTGGATCCTCGTCGGCGTGCTGCCGCCGCTGCTGTACTCGGCGGCGGTCGCCATCCCCGCGATCGAGTTCCGTCGTGACTTCGGTGCGATCGCGGGGCTCTCGTTCGTGCTGGTGCTGGTCAGCGCCGCCGCGCTGGGGCTGCTGTTCCACTGGCTGATCCCGGGCGTCGACATCTTTCTCGGCGTCGCGCTGGGCGCGATCCTGAGCCCCACCGATGCCGTGGCGACCTCGATCGTGAAGCGCCTCGGCATCTCGGGGCGCGTGGTCACGATGCTCGAGGGCGAGAGCCTGCTCAACGATGCCACCGCCCTGGTGCTGATGCGCACGATGGTGGCCTCGGCCGCGTTCGCGGTGTCGAGCGGCACCGCGGGCGAGGCCGGCGTCGAGGCCACCGACGCCGCCTACGGCTTTCTGCCCGCATTCGCGTGGGGTGTGTTCATCGCCCTCGTCGTCGGCGGCATCGTCGGCTGGCTCAACCTGCGGCTGCGGGCCATGGTCCACAACGCCGCCGCCAACACGGCGATCGGGTTCGTCGTGCCGTTCGTCGCCTACCTGCCGACGGAGCACTTCGGCGGCTCGGGGCTGGTCGCCGCCGTCGTCGCGGGCATCGTCACCGGCCAGGGAGCCGCCCGCCGGTTCTCGCCCGAGCAGCGCCGGTCGGACGAGCTGACCTGGCGCACGGTCGAACTGGTCCTCGAAGGGGCCGTGTTCCTCATCATGGGCCTGGAGCTCAAGCAGATCGTCACCGACAACTTCGCCAAGCACAACGGGCTGGGTACCGGGCTCGCGATCGCGGCGCTGGCGTTCGCGGTCATCATGCTGACCCGCGCCGCGTACGTGTCGCTGCTGGTGTGGCTGCAGAGCCGTCGCGCGACGCGCAAGCAGAAGTCCAAGGAGCGGCTGGAGTCGTTCAACGACCGGCTCGACCAGATCGCCGACGGCACGGTGGCCCTCCCGCGCGGCGGCCCCGGCGGGAGTGCTCGCGGCGACACGCGCCGCGGCCGCCGCGGAGGACCGGGCGCCCCCATGGACGAGGAGCGCATGCAGCGGCGCGTGTCGTCGATGCGGCGGCGCGTCACCACCGCGCTGCAGGACATCGACTACTACCAGTCCGAGCCGCTCGGATGGAAGCACGGCACCGTCATCGTGTGGGCCGGCATGCGCGGTGTGGTCACCCTCGCCGCCGCGCAGACCCTCCCCCGCGACACCCCGTCCCGCGAGCTGCTGGTGCTCATCGCCTTCGCGGTCGCCGCGGGCAGCCTCGCGATCCAGGGCTTCACGCTCCCGTGGCTCGTGAAGGCGCTGAAGTTCCCGGTCGCCGCCGGCGACGGAGCCCTGCAGCGCGAGATCGAACGCCTGGACGACGAGCTGCGCGTGGCGGCGGCATCCGCTCTTCACGATCCGGAACTGAAGCGCCGAGACGGGCGCCCGTTCTCGCCGGAGCTGATGGCCCAGCGCGCGCGCTTCGCGCAGCCGCCCCGCGAAGAACCGGGCAGGATCGACCCCGCCGAGCTGCTCGAGCTGCGGCTCGCGTCGATCACCGCGATGCGGGCCGAGCTGGAGCAGCTCAGCCACGGCGGCGCCTACAGCACCGCCGCGTTGCGGCACGCGCTGGCAGAGCTCGATGCCGACCAGCTCAGCGTCGAGCTGCGCCTCGGCGACGACTGACCGCCGGCCGAATGAGACAATGGGGGCCGAGCAAGGGGGCACTCACATGAGCGACACGACACCGAAGACGCGGGTGGATGCCGTCACGCCCGACACCGCGCCGCTCACGCTTCCGCACACCGCGGCCGAGTGCCCGAAGTGCTTCACCGAGCTGCAGGGCGACCGCACGTGGTGGCTCGCCCGACCGGCCGGGTCCCGGCTGGTCGGTCTAGTCATCGCCCGCGACGACATGCCGTCGGTGGTCGAGCAGCGCAACGACCTGACCCGCTTCGGTGTGCCGATCGAGGGGTTCCGGCATCCTGCTCCCGAGACGCTCGAGTCGTGGGAGGAACGTCTCACTCGCCTCTTCGGCAGATTGACCCGGGGCGACGTCGTCGTGGTCGCGAACGTGCATGCGCTCGGCCGCGACATCGACGAAGAGACCCGGACCGTCTCGGAGCTGCACCGCCGCGGCATCGTGGTGAAGGTCGTCAGCCACGGCGGTCGCCACCTCTACGACGCGGGACGCTGACGCCGAGCGCCGCAGGACTCAGTCGTCTGCGCCGTTGAGCGCGTTCTCCTTCTCGAGATCGAGGAGCGGAAGGTCGTCGCGGGTCACCATGCGGGCCGAGATCGCGTGCTCGACGAGACGCACCCGGCGATTCGTGGCATAGGAGCGCACGCCGCCGCGCAGGCCCGGCACGCCCGAGCGGTCGAGCTTGTCGCAGACGTTGTCGAGCTTGCGGTTGAAGCGGGTGAGCGTCCAGCCGAGCCGCTGGGCGGCCTGCGCCGAGGTCGGCAGCTCGCTCATGCCCGTACCCTCCCGGCGCAGCACCGGCTCGGCGAGCGCGAGGATCATGACCTTCTGGCTGTGCGTCAGCGGCACCTCGCCGATGGTGCTGAGGCCGTCGTCGTCGTCGTCGAGCGGCGGCTGCGTCTCGCGAAAGGTCGGCTCGGCGGCGTGGATCGTGAGCTCGTACGTCGTGGGCCCGGCGCTGAAGATGACCGTGGTGGCGGCGAACACCAGCGGCAGGCGCGCACCCGGGGCCAGCCACGCCTGCACCCGTCCGCCGGTGTCGGTCACCGTCGCCGACAGGCGGCTGCCGACGTTCGACAGCAGCCACAGCCCCTCGACGTTCTGGATCGTCAGGAAGTTGCGGTGCAGGAACAGGTTGTCGTCGATCGCGAGGTCGCCCTCACGCCCGACGGTGAACACCTGGTCGGGGGCGACCTCGAACTCCTCGCCGGCGAACTCTACGCTCAGCTGGTCGGCGCTCTGTGCGGTCATGACGGGAAGCACCCCCGCGTGGGGTCGTCGGGATCGTGCTGCTTGCCGCTGAAACGCACGAGGAGCACGTCGATGCACGTCGTTCCCGAGGGGTCGGCCGGCACGGTCACCTCCGCGACCTGCACCGGCTGCTCCTCGGTGTTCGCATCCGTCAACGACACCTGCTGAACCACGAAGTAGTCGCCGTCCTGGGGATCGGGGTTCGTCCATGTGAACCGCACACCGCCGTCGACGGGGGTACCCACGACGTCTTCCACCGCCGGCACCGCAAGGCCGATCACATCCTGCGGCTTCGTCACGTCCTCGGTCGCCTGCGGCTCGGGCGTGCCCGCCAGCATCCCCGGCAGGGAGACGCCCACGATGATCGCGACGACCACGAGTGCGGCGGTGCCGAGGCCGATCCACAGTCCGGTGCGGCGGCGCCGGGGCTCGGCGGCTTCGCCGAGCGCGGAGCCAGACGATGCGTCCGCTGCCTCTTCAGCAGCGACGGGGGCCGTCGGCAGCGGGACCGGCGCGCGCATCACGGTCTCGTCGAGCGAGACGGGCAGGGCCACGTGGTCGCGGCGCACCGTCTCGGCGGTCGCCGAAGGGTTCGCCCGCAGGACGGTCGCGGCGTCGGCGGGCTCGAACGTCGGAGCGGTCGCGGGCGCGAAGCCGGTCGTCACAGGCGGTGCCGAGAAGCGCGGCGCCACCGGGGCCGTGGTCGCCGACGGGCGGGTCATGCCGGCGGCGGGCGTGGTCTCGGGGTCGATGCTCACGACCCCGCGCACGCGGGTGAGGCCGTCGTCCTCGTTCCGCTCGATGTCGTCGGGGGCCTGATCGTCGAGGATGTCGATCGGCGTCACCGAGTGCGACAGCTCGATCTGCACCGTCTGCAGCGCCCGGGCGAACGCCAGGGCGTTCTCGTAGCGGTCGGCCGACGACTTCGACATCGCCCGGTCGAGCACCCGCTGCAGGGATGCCGGCACGTCGGGCCTGCCGAGCGGCGGCAGCGGCATCGTCTCGATGCGGGAGATGAGCTCGGCCGCGCTGTTGCGCTGACCCGGCAGCTCGAACGGCGACCGGCCGGCGAGCAGCGTGTACACCGTCGCGCCGAGCGCGTAGACGTCCGAGCGCGGGTCGCTGCGGGGCACGTCGGCGAACGACTCCGGGGGCGACCACGGGATCGACAGGCCCGCGGACTCGGCCGCCGCGCTGGTCGTCGACGCGATGCCGAAGTCGGTGAGCGCCGGCCTGTTGTACTCGGTGACGAGGATGTTCGCGGGCTTGATGTCGCGGTGCAGCACGCCCGCGCGGTGCGCCGTCTCGACGGCCGCCGCCACCTGCACGCCGACGCGCAGCGACTCGGCGATCGAGAACGGCTCGCGCCGGTAGCGCACCTGCAGGTTCGGCCGCGGGCAGTACTCCATCACCAGGTACGGGCGCCCGTCGCGGGCGACGCCGGCCTGGTAGATCGTCACGATCGCGGGATGCGTCGAGAGCATGGCCATGACGTTGGCCTCTGCCGTGAACTCCTCGACCGAGTCGCTCGACATCCGGTCGGTGAGCAGCACCTTGACCGCGACGCGGCGCTTGGGCAGCGCCTGCTCGTACAGGTACACGTCGGCGAAGCCGCCGGAGCCGAGCAGGTCGACGTAGGTGAAGCCCGGAAGATCGGGCGGCGCCATGGGCGCGCGCTTGGCCATCAGGCGAGCCCTTCTATCGCGACCGTGATGCCGTCGCCGAGGTCGAGCACGTCGCCCGCGATGACGACCGTCGCCTCGCCCGGATGCAGCCGCACCGGGTCGGAGCCCGCGCGCAGCAGCGTCGTGCCGTTCGTGGTGCGCAGGTCGGTCGCGACGATGCTCTCACCCTCGACCCGCAGCTCGACGTGGCTGCGCGAGATGTCCTGCTGCGGGCTGTCGACGGCGACCAGGTGCGGCAGGTCTGTGCCGCTCACGCGGGTCGAGCGGGGCCGCCGCCCGATCACCACGGTGCGGTCCAGGAGCAGGACCTGGCCCGTCGATACGCGGATGCGCCCGGGCGCCGGCGGACGCGGCGGAGCCAGCGGCGGCGTGGTCGACGACGGAGCCTGCTCGGCCGCCGCGCGCCCCGCGCGCAGCGCACGGGCCTGGGCCAGCGAGATCGTGGCACCGTCGTGGTCGCCGGGCGCGGGTGCCGCCGGAGCGCCCGCCGCACCTTCGACGGGGCGGATGACGGTCGCACCCCACAGCGGGTCGTTGCCGACGGTCGACGACACATCGTCGGCCCCGGCCGCCCGTGGACGCGACTGCGACAGCTCGGAGTCCTCGGGCAGCAGCGTCTCGTCGCCCGCCACGGTCTGCACCGTGCTCGAGTCGATGAGGCCCGGCACCTGGCCCAGAGGTCGGGGTTCGGGCTGCGGCGCGGCGACCCGCGGAACAGATGCCGGCGGCACCTGCCCTTCGTCCGTCGGCGTGGCAGGCACGTCCGCCTTCGGCGCCGCGGCCGGGTGGGACGTTGCATCGGGCGCCGCGGCGGGATGCGGAGCCGTGACCGGCGGCCGCGGAGCGGGGACGGGCTGCGGAGCGGGGACGGGCTGCACGGCGGGAGGGGCGGCCGCGGCTGCCGGAGCGGGAGCGGCTACGGCATCCCACACGATCGTCGAGGCGAGCACGACGCCGTCGGCCACGGGCAGCTCGGCGGGGTCGGCGCCCTCGCCCGCCCCCGACTGCAGGGTCACGCGGCGCACGCCGCGCACGACCCGTTCGGTCCACGTCGTGACCCCGGCACCCGAGACCTGCTCGGGTGCGTCCGCATCGACGTCGAACACGAAGTCGCCGCGCACCGCGATGCGGAGGGCATTGCCCTCGACGAGGGCGACGGCGAAGGCCGGGATCGCGGTCAGCGAAGCGCCGTACGCGCCGGTGAGGGACTCGATGACCCCTCCGAAGCCCCGCCCGTCCGCCACGACCGACCTCACACGGGCGAGCAGCGCGGCGGACGCGCCGTGTTCGAACACCGCGAATCCGCGCGGCGTCACCGCGACGGGCGTCGTGCCGGGGGCGTACAGCATCGGCATCAGGTACCTCCAGTGACGGCTGCCCGGGGGAGGGTGTCGGCGTCGATGTCGAAATCGGCGGGAACGGCGGGCGGTCCTACCGGAACCGTATCGCGCTCGTTCGGACGGTCGGTCCTGCTGCGCACGGCCAGCGCGTCGACCACGATCGCCGTGATGTTGTCGCGGCCGCCGCGGACCATCGCCTCGTGCACCAGGCGCGTCGCCGCCGCCTGAGGATCCGTCTCGGCGAGGAGGATGCCGTGGATCGCGTCCTGCTCGAGCTCGCCCGAAAGTCCGTCGGAGCACACCAGGATGCGGTCGCCCTCCTCGGCAGGGATCAGCCAGTAGTCCGCGGCGGCGTCGCTGCCGGCGCCGATCGCGCGCGTGATGACGTTGCGGCGCGAGTCGCGGTGGGCCTCGTCGGCGGCGAGCTCGCCGGCATCCACCAGTTCCTGCACGAACGAGTGGTCGACGCTCACCTGCTCGAAGTGCCCGTCGCTCAGGCGATACGTGCGGGAGTCGCCGAGGTTCACGGCCAGCCAGTAGCCGTCGCCGTCGATGTCGGCGACCACGACGCCGGCGAGCGTCGTGCCGGCCCCGGCGCCCCCTCCTGCGGGGAGTGCGGCCACACGGCGGCGGGCCGAGGCCAGCGCCGCGTGCATGTCGTCCTGGGTGACGCTCCGGCGTCCGACCAGTCCCTCGAAGACCTCGACGACCGTCGCGCTGGCGATCTCTCCCGCGTTGTGGCCGCCCATCCCGTCGGCGACGAGGAAGAGCGGCGCCTGCGCCAGGTACGAGTCCTCGTTGATGCGACGGCGCAGGCCGGGGTCGGTGGCGGCGCCGAAGGCCGTGACGATCGGTGCGGGCAGTTCGGCCATCATGCGGCACCCACCGTCACGGCGCGGTCGCCGAACTCGAGCCGGTCGCCGACGCGCAGGTTCGTGCGCACACCGGCGACGAGCGGGATGCGTGCCCCGTCGCGCACCAGGATGGTGCCGTTCGTCGAGTGGCGGTCCACGATCCACGCGGCGGCCGGGTCGCCGCCGACCTCGAAGTGCGTCTTCGACAGCGACAGCGTCTCATCGCGGACCGGGATCGCGACGGCGCCCTCCTCGCCGGCGGGGTTGCGGCCGTACAGCGTGCGGCCGTACACGGCCATGCGGGTGCCGTCGTCCCACGTCAGCACCGCGATCACCGGAGCCTCGGGGTACAGCGCGGCGCGCTGGGCCGGCGGCGCGACGGCCATGCGGGTCGCCTCGACCTCGTCGGCGGAGGTCGCGGGGGCGGATGCCGCCTGCGCGACCAGGACCGGCGACGGCGCCGGAGCGGGAACAGGCTGCACGACCGGCGCGAGGTGAGGCGGGGCGACCGTCGGCGGCGAAGGGGGCGGCGACGCCACGGGCTGCGCGCGCACGGGCGATACGGGCGGGTCGGACACGTGCCCGGTGGAGGTCGCGAAGAGCGCCGACATCGGATCGAGGGGCTCGGTGGTCGTCGCCGCGGGGAACGGCGTCGTCTCTTCGGGGAACTCCGGCGTCGCCTTCGCGATCGCGGCATCGCCCGGGGATGCCGTGTGCCACGGCACCT
>PJUC01000094.1_pt1 | contig 71166 bp, 59 predicted proteins | sample 1512161 | NCBI WGS metagenome assembly PJUC01 (sample SAMN08177676, study PRJNA422409) | Soil metagenome, whole genome shotgun sequencing project. | isolation source: Soil enriched on filter paper | place: USA: Madison | collected 2015-01-15 | reverse complement strand
TCCAATATTATAACAACAACAGAATAAAACTCAATTTAAAAGGAATGAGCCCGATGGAATATCGAGCTCATTATAATAACAAATCTAATAACTAAATTTGTCTAACTTTTTGGGGGCACTCTACAAATGCTCGTTTTTTTAAGGTCTATTATCTCTCATCTATTATCTATAATCTATAATAAAATATCTATTCTATCGCAGATCTACCACTTCATAGCCTGGGTAGTTCTGTTTGTTGAACTGCAAGCTTGCATTTCTGATTGCATGGTTCACATACAGGGCATTAAATGCATAGGTGTATTTGGCGCCCGATTTATCCAGGATACTTACATCATGGATATGCGATTTGCTGTTTACCCTTAAGGTGATCTTCTGATAGTTGGTGGTCTTATCCGTAGGGACAAGATCAATTACATCTACCTTACCTTCTTTGGCCACATTGTTCGTGCCTACATATTTGTAGTTAAACCCTTTCTTGTAGAAGGTGAAGATATTCGAAGGGCCGATCTTTTGATTGCCCTCATCGGCCGAATTGACCTGCACTTCTTTTACTTCCTTTGAGACGGTCCAAGTCGTATTCGCATCGCCATAAATATCCTGATCAGCCAATTCAATCTTGAATTTATCTTCAGGTTTATTCACCAAGATCTTGCCGTTCACCGTAGATGCCTCTCCGGTACGTGGCGTTACTTTCAACAAGAAATTCGATTGTAAGGTATTATAGGAATCATATTTCGCCGATACCTTATCCAAAATAGATTTTGCTTTATTGCTCTGCGCAAAGGCAGTGTTGGCGATAAAGACCGCTAGTACTACGTACAGTAATTTTTTCATGTTCTTCATCTTATCTTAACGTTTCCAAATACTGTTCCAAAGAATATTCGTCTGGATAGAGCACCTCGCGTGCCTTACTTCCTTCAAATGGACCTACAATTCCTGCAGATTCCAATTGATCGATTATCCTTCCAGCGCGGTTGTAACCTAATTTTAATTTGCGCTGTATCAATGAGGTTGAACCTTGTTGATGCATAACAATCAGGCGGGCAGCTTCTTCGAACATCGGGTCACGGCTATCCATATCAAAGTCGGATGAAGATCCTCCTTCGCTGTTCTCACCTACATATTCCGGTAGGTAATGCGCTGAAGGGTATCCCCGTTGGCCCCCGATGAAATCGGAGATCTGATCGACTTCCGGTGTGTCCACAAAGGCACATTGGATCCGGATCAGATCACTACCGGTTGCCAAAAGCATATCCCCACGTCCAATCAATTGGTCGGCACCGCCACTATCCAAGATCGTTCTGGAATCGACCTTTGATAATACACGGAATGCCAAACGCGCCGGGAAGTTGGCCTTGATCGTACCGGTAATAATATTCACGGATGGTCTTTGCGTTGCAATGACCAAGTGAATACCTACCGCACGGGCCAGCTGTGCTAATCGCGCAATCGGTGTTTCCACTTCCTTGCCTGCCGTCATCATCAAATCGGCAAACTCATCAATAATAAGAACTATAAACGGTAAGAATCGATGACCCTCCTCAGGGTTTAATCGACGGTTGATAAATTTCGCATTATATTCCTTCAGATTACGTACCTGCGCATTCTTCAACAGGTCATAACGCTGATCCATCTCAATACACAAGGAATTTAAGGTGTTGATCACCTTTTTCGTATCTGTAATAATAGCGTCATCTTCGTTTGGAAGTTTCGCTAAGAAATGCCTTTCGATCTTTTTGAACAGGGAAAGTTCCACTTTTTTCGGATCGACAAGCACGAATTTTAGTTCTGCTGGGTGTTTTTTGAAAAGTAGGGAGGTCAAGATGGCGTTGATCCCGACGGATTTACCTTGACCCGTAGCACCTGCTACCAATAAGTGCGGCATCTTTGCCAAGTCGGCAATATACACTTCGTTGGAAATGGTCTTTCCTAAAGCAATAGGAAGGTCCATATCCGTTTTCTGGTATTTTTCAGTGGCTAAAATGGAACGCATGGAAACCATTTCCGGTGTACTGCTCGGTACTTCGATACCAATGGTACCTTTTCCTGGCATCGGCGCAATAATACGGATTCCCAATGCGGCCAGACTTAAGGCAATATCATCCTCCAAGTTCTTGATCCTGGAAATGCGGACACCAGGTTTCGGGATGATCTCGTACAAGGTCACCGTTGGGCCGATGGTCGCTTTGATATGCTCGATTTCTATGCTGTAGTTCCGTAAGGTTTCCACGATACGGTTCTTATTTCCTTCTAATTCCTGTTGGTTGATGGTGATCTTGCCGGTACCATAATCTTTCAATAGATCCAAGGTAGGGTACTGGTAACCGGATAGATCTAGTTTCGGATCATATTCTCCAAATTTCTCCACCAGATCATTTGCTGTAATCGGCTTTTCCTCAATCGGTTTTTCCACAACCAGGCTAGGTTCTTCCTGTGTTGGAGCTTCCACTTTGTTGGATGTTGGCTGTTCGATACTGAATTCAATCTCGTTCTCCTGTGTATTGGAAACGACTTGATTGCTTGGTTTTGGGGTGTTGACCTGTAGCGGAAGGGATAAACTTAACTCTTCCTCTTCAGGAGTGAGTTCTTCCTCGTCTTCAATCTCTTGTTCATGTTCTGGTTGTGGATAGCTGTACGTATGCGTAGCTACCTCGTTCTGTCTGTTTACACGAACCTTGTTTAGGTTGGATTCTTCCAGCAATTCCTCCTCATCTTCTAACTCATCCTCTTCATCATCCGAGTTTTTGGAACGGAAGGACAATCGTAGGTCATAATTGTAAAGCAATACCAATGCGGTAAGCACAATAAAGATCAGTACCCCTGCGGTTCCTACCTGACCAATCTGCGCTTTGAGGATCTGATTGGTCCAAAAACCAAACTTACCTTCCAGGATATGCGGTGTTTCGGCAATGAAATCTTGGATAAAGCCAAATGTTACGGAAAGCAGGATGATGGAAATAAGGGAATAGACCCAGGTTTTCCAGATCGGGAAAATGGATCTTTTGTAAAGAAATTTGTATCCTGTAACAAAAAGGATCACTATAAATAGGAAGGAGGCCACTCCAAACCACTCGTAGATGAATTGATTGGCCAATAATGCTCCAAATTTCCCTAATTTATTTTCTACCAAAGGAAGTTCTGTTCCTTCGTCTTGTAGTTCTTCGCCGGTTTGGAATAGGGTAGACCAACCGCCATTTGTTGCGGCGATATAGCTTTGGTCGGCCTTCCAAGTGAAAAGGTATGATACAAAAGCCACGGTAAACAACCCTGCCAAGAGCAGTAGGAATAACCCGAATATTTTCAGGGCTTTTCGTTGTCCTTCCGAAAAATTGATCTGATCGAAGGTTTTTGTAGCTGTTGTTTTGGCTCGTTTTTGATAAGATAGCGTGGTATTCTTAGTCTTCTTAGTCCCAGCCGATCCACTGCCATTCTTGAATGTATTTAGTCTTGCCATTTAAATGAGGCTAATATTTTTTCTTTGTACAAACTTAAAAAAAAATAGGAATGCTTCCAATTGTACGTATTTTTGATTTGATAACAAAAGGATGTAGCAATAAGCTTTCCAAACTCGTAGTATGGAATAAATATAATATAATATTTCTATGAGATTAACACAACAAATTGTTGTATTCCTAATATTTGTAAGTTCCAGTTTACTATTGAATTCCTGTGCGAAGGATGATATGATGAATGAGTACAATGATGTGCCTTCAGAATTCGCTGCATTATCGGTATTCAATGGCTTAGGCTTTGGTGCAGGACTGGACTTCTCGGTGGACAACAAGAGAATCAATCAGGGAAATGAGCTGTTACAGCCGGGTGATTTCCTTTCCTTTAAAACCATATTTCCAGGGAACAGAACAATAGAGATCCGTACCAAAGCAAATAGTACGGTGTTGTTGAGTAAGGCCATGGAGTTTAAGGGCAGTAATTTTTATTCTGTTTTTCTTTATGGGCGTACGTTTGTGAAGTATCTGGTGACCCAGGATGATTTTGTGGTGCCAAAGGATAGGATGGCTTCTTTGCGTTTTGCTAATCTAGCGGAAGATAAGAAAGTTGATATTCAAGTTAAGCAGGGCAATTCCTTGCAGAAATTGAGTATTGGAAATGAGGTAACGAAATTTCAGGATTTTAGCATGGAGGAAATGGAGCTGCAGGTTTCTTTTCAAGGAGAACCAGAAAAGTCGAAGACGATTAGGATTACGCCAAGTTCGCAGATGTTAGGTACGATTTGTATTTATGAAGGTCTTGTAGTGCAAACGAACCAGCATGATTTATTACATTCGGTTATTAAGTATTGAGGGGTTTTTATTTAGTATTTAGTAGCTAGAATTTAGTGGTGAGTATTTAGTAGTTAGTATTTAGTAGTTAGAGCGTCATTGCGAGGAGGTACGACGAAGCAATCTTTCGATTAGTGTAAAGATTGCTTCGTTCCTCGCAATGACGCAGGGTTCCTCGCAATGAGACAGGGATCAACGCAATGACGCATAATTCCTCATAAAAAAAATGGCCCTTATTAAAGGGCCAAGATTTTTCCTACGAAACCGTAATCAAATAATAATTCTTCTTACCACGTTGCGCGATCAAATACTTTCCATTGATCAACTGATTATTCCCAACTACCAACTCCACATCATTCAATTTCTCTCTGTTCAACGAAACACCACCACCTTGCAACATTTTTTTAGCTTCACCTTTCGACGAAAACACCTGTGTTTCCACCGCTAAAAGATCAAGAATATTTATCCCTGCCGCTAATTTATCCTTTGCAAGATCAAATTGTGGTACACCATCGAACACTTCCAATACCGCATCATGTTCCAAATTGGACAAGAAACTCAAATCGCCATTTCCGAACAGAAATTCCGACGTTTTAACCGCGGTTTCATAATCCTGTTCCGAATGCGTACGGATCGTAATATCTTTTGCCAATGCTTTCTGAACAATACGTAAATGTGGGGCAGCATCATGCTCTGCAATGATCGCATCAATCTCTTCCTTCGGTTTTAACGTAAAGATCTTGATCCACGATTTACTGTCATCATCCGTAGCATTCAGCCAGAATTGATAATATTTATAAGGCGAAGTTTTCTTCGGATCCAACCATACCGCTCCCGATTCGGTCTTACCGAACTTTTGGCCATCTGATTTCTTGATCAATTGCGTAGTCACCGCAAAGGCCGATCCCTGATCGATACGACGAATCAGTTCACTACCGGTAACAATATTTCCCCATTGATCCGATCCACCCATCTGCACCTTACAGTTGTGATTTTTCCACAGATAATAGAAATCATAACCTTGAATTAGTTGATAGGAGAATTCAGTGAAGGAAAGTCCACTTTCGCCTTCCAAGCGTTTCTTTACAGAATCTTTGGCCATCATATAATTCACGGTAATCAGCTTCCCGATATCTCGGATGAAGTCTAAAAACTTGAAATCCTTGAACCAATCGTAATTGTTCACCATCTTGGCATCGGTCTCTCCGTCGCCAAAACTCAAGAATTTTGCAAGTTGATTTTTCAACGCATTCACATTGCGTTGTAAGGTTTCTTCATCTAAGAGATTTCTCTCCGCTGATTTGAATGAAGGGTCGCCGATCATTCCTGTTGCACCACCTACCAAGGCTACTGGCTTGTGACCAGCGTGTTGGAAGTGGATCAGGGTCATGATCTGCGTTAAATGACCAACATGTAGCGAATCGCCTGTAGGGTCGAAGCCGATATAGCCTGCCACCTTTTCTTTGTTTAGCAATTCTTCTGTTCCTGGCATGATGTCTTGAAGCATGCCTCTCCAGCGTAGTTCTTCTACAAAGTTCATAGTTTACCCTTAAGATTTTTTATTAAAGAATTGCAAAGATAACAGATTAAAATGTATCTTACAGATAAATTGTTCGGTTATTGGGTTGATATGAATTTTCTTTCTCATTTCTATTTTGAACGGTATGCGACACAGCCGGAGCGTGTTTTGGGCTCCCTGCTACCCGACCTTTTAAAAAATGTAGATAAGAGCTATATCTTCCATCCTCAGAAACAAGAGGAACAATTTTTCCTCCATCCACAGACCCAGGCCATTTCCGAAGGTTGGTACCGGCATGTGGAAGTCGACAAACTTTTCCATAGCAGTGAATTCTTTCTCGAGCATAACCATGTCTTGCGAAAGCAATTGGAACCGGTTTTGGAAGGTTTGCCCATTCGCGCTTCCTTTATGGCGCATATTGCCATCGAACTGCTGCTCGACCACCTGCTGATTCAGCACGAACTGGTCAATGTAAGTCGATTGTATGAACATCTGGAACTTGTAAACTTAACAACCCTGCGTTCTTACCTGAAAACACTGGGGGTAGAGGATGTGGAAGGCTTTATGGATTTCTATGATAAGTTCCTCTCTTGGCGCTACATCTTTGAGTATAAGGAGGTGGAAAAGATTTCAAACCCCTTATTCAACATATCAAAACGTATTTGGACCTTCGAAACGCAGCCCAGCCAACACGAGGCCCTGACCGAGGTCCTGATCAATTATAGGGATAATCAATTAACAAATTTCAAGGAGATATACATGTATATTCAGGATAATATCACGTATTTATCATAATTTTTTTCACATTTGTAGCCTTGACCCAATAAATTAACTAAATATGGCAAATAGACTTTTCCGTAAGAAAAGCGTTGATCAAATCTTGTCCGATGCCGAACACGGCGGTTCGGGATTAGCAAAAATATTAGGCGTAAGGGATTTGGTTTCCCTGGGTATTGCGGCCATCGTAGGTGCCGGTATCTTCAGTACCATCGGCTTGGCGAGTTATAACGGGGGGCCGGCGGTCTCCATGTTGTTCGTTTTTGTCGCATTTGCCTGTGTCTTCACCGCCTTATCCTATGCACAGTTCGCCAGTACGGTCCCTGTGTCCGGAAGTGCCTATACCTATGCCTATGTGACTTTCGGTGAATTGTTCGCATGGATCATTGGCTGGGCGTTGGTGCTCGAATATGCCGTTTCCAATATGGTGGTGGCCATTTCCTGGTCGCAGTATTTTGTTTCCATGCTCGAAGGCTTTGGCATCAACATTCCCCGATGGATGACGATGGCACCGGGCTATGCCCTGGATGCGCATCAGAAGTTTCTGGAGGTTGGTCTGGATAAGATGGAGAACATTGATAAGATCGCTTTACAGGCTTATGAAACCGCTCCACGGATTGCTGGGATGCCGATCATCCTGGATATCCCTGCGGGGATAATCACGGTTTTGGTGACCTGGTTGGTGTATATCGGTATCAAGGAGTCCCGGAAGGCGAGTAACATCATGGTGATCATCAAGGTAGGGATCATCCTGGCGGTAATTCTGGGTGGTATTTTCTTTGTCAAGCCGGAGAACTGGACACCATTTGCACCGAACGGTTTGGGAGGGGTGATGAGCGGTGTAGCTGCGGTTTTCTTTGCCTTTATTGGCTTCGATTCGATATCTACAACTGCGGAGGAGTGTAAGAACCCCCAACGGGATCTGCCTCGGGCGATGATCTATTGTTTGTTGATCTGTGCGGTATTGTATGTGGCGATTACCCTGGTGCTAACCGGTATGGTGAATTATAAAGAATTGAATGTGAAAGATCCCTTGGCCTATGTGTTTTCCTATGTGGGATTTGACCATATGGCGGGAATTATTTCGGTGACTTCGGTTATTGCGATCACTTCTGCTTTATTGGTATTTCAATTGGCACAGCCAAGAATTTGGATGACCATGAGCCGTGATGGTTTGTTGGGAAAGAGCTTTTCGAAGATCCATCCAAAATATAAGACGCCTTCCTTTGCAACGATCGTGACAGGCTTTGTCGTGGCTATTCCAGCATTGTTCTTTAAGATGGATTTCTTTGTGGATCTGACTTCAGTGGGAACATTCTTTGCCTTTATTCTGGTTTGTTGCGGGGTGTTGTATATGGACCATTCGGGGATTTCGAAGAAATCTAAGTTTAGGGTGCCTTATGTGAATGGGAAGTATATTGTAGGGATTGGATTTTTTGTGGGATTGTTTTTGGTGTATAGATATGGAGGAGAGACTCTTGATCATTGGTTGACCATGGGTTCCACGGAGATATTGCTGCATAAATCACTGGTGATTGTGTTTTGGTTGGTGTGGGCAGTGATGAGTGTGTTGAGTTATAAGTATAATTTTTCTTTGTTGCCGGTGATAGGGGTGTTGATTAATCTGTACTTGATGTCGGAATTGGGAGCAAGTAACTGGATAATTTTTATTATTTGGTTGTTGATCGGTTTGGTGATTTATTTCGCATATGGGTATAAGCACTCGAAATTAGGGAAGATAGGGAAGTAGGAATATTGCTATGGCGTGGCTATTTGCGTCATTGCGAGGAACTCTACGTCATTGCGAGGAACTCTACGTCATTGCGAGGAACGAAGCAATCTTTCAATTAATGTAAAGATTGCTTCGTCGTACCTCCTCGCAATGACGAGAAAGTTCGCAATGACGTAGAGTTTACAAAAACACCTAATACCTTACAACCTCTTCAACTTCACTTCTTCCGTATTCGGGATAGTCAATGGTACTCTTTCCAGCGTCACAAAACTACTATCCAATCCAAAACCTTTCTCTTCCGATAAACTGAACTTCTTCAAAACCTTATAGATCTCCAGAATAATTTTCTCATTCCACTTCAAGAAATGCGTTTTGGAAATCACTTTCTCCAATACCACAAAATTAAAATCCCCAGGAATATGATGCTTCTTCAAGGTCTCATAATTACTGGTAATATCAATCTCCCCATTCTTCACCATATCTTCCACCACTTTGCGGAACAATAAACTGATCTTCTGCTCTTCCCTAAAACCCAGGTGAAAATCTATCCGGATAACCTTTCCAGGGACCAATTGCGTCACCTTATATTCTCTTGTATGCGGATTATCCATTACATCCACATGCGCCAACCAATACACATCAGCCCGTTTCGGCTTCTTATTGATGATCGAATAAGTAATCTTCGATTCCACCTCATGGATATTATTCGCACTGGTCAGATACACCAAATGCGAAGCAAAATAAGGCACCGTTTCATCTTCGCTCAATTCAGAGAGGATAGGGTAATACTCCCTCACATCCACAAACTTCACAAAACGGTTCTTGATCTTCCTAGCGCCGAACCAAGCGTACATCACAACGAACAATACAATGGCCAATAGCAAAGTCAACCAGCCACCATGCGTGATCTTACTGATATTACCCACCAAGAAAGCCAGTTCGATGGTAGTATAAACCAGTGCAAACAGCCCTACCAAAATAGGGTTGATGCGTTTTCTGAGCATAAATACCGTCATCAAGATGGTTGTGGCGATGAAAGTGAGGTTGATGGCCAATCCATAGGCTGCCTCCATGTTGCTGGATTCCCGGAATACCAAGATGATCAACATACAGCCCAAATAGAGGATGAGGTTAACCGATGGGACATAGATCTGGCCTTTATGGTCACTAGGATATCGAATAGCCACTTTCGGCCAAATATTCAAACGTACAGCTTCGGCAATCAGGGTAAATGATCCGGAGATCATGGCCTGACTGGCAATGATAGCCGCAATGGTCGCAATGGTCACCCCCCAGATCACAAACCAATCCGGCATGATGGCATAGAAAGGGTTGATTTCACCCAACATGGAACCTTGATGTTCCAATAACCAGGCACCCTGTCCGAAATAGTTCAGGATCAACATCAGTTTCACAAAGATCCAAGAGATACGAATATTCGACTTACCACAATGCCCCATATCGGAATAAAGCGCCTCAGCACCCGTTGTACACAGGAAGATGGCTCCTAAGATAAACCAAGCATTGGGGTAATTGCTCAATAATTGGTAAGCATAATATGGATTTAAGGCCTTCCAGATTTCCGGAGAATGTCCAAGGTAGGAGATCCCTAAGATCCCGATGGTGGAAAACCAGATGAACATCAACGGACCGAAAACACGGCCGACGATATTCGTTCCGAATCGTTGGATGATAAATAATAAGGAAATGATGAGGACCACGACCGGAATGGTTGGGAAATTTGGTGTTTTAATGGCCAAACCTTCCACAGCAGAGGAAATGGTGATCGCAGGTGTGATCATACCATCGGCCAGCAGTGTACTCGCACCGATGATAGCCGGGATGATCAACCATTTTGCTCTTCTTCTCACGAGGGAGAATAGCGATAGGATACCACCTTCCCCTTTGTTATCGGCATTGAGGGTGATCAAAACGTATTTGACGGTAGTTTGTAGGGTTAGCGTCCAAAAGATACAGGAAAGTCCTCCGAAGATGACCATTTCCGTGATTTCACCTTTATTAAAGATCGCTTTGAATACATAGAGGGGAGATGTTCCGATGTCACCAAAAATGATTCCTAAACTAATTAATAATCCCGCAAAACTTATTTTGTTGAGATTTTGTTTATGGTCTGTGGACATACTTAATTGTTAATGTTTCTAAATGTAAAAAACGGAACGAAATTACAACTTTTTATGGCACAACGTAATTTCCTGTTAAAAATTGTTAAAGGATTTATTTTTTCCCGTCAAAAAATCGAAAAATCTCTACTTTTGTATTAGGTTTTAAGGATTAAATGATTACTTTTGGTTAAACCAAGTCACAGAAAAGAAATCTAAGTACCAACGATGAAATTAGAATTGAGGAAAATATCACGCTATGCACTATTAAACATAGTCCTTTTAGGGGCCGTGTTCAGCTATGCGCAAGCCTCTCATTCATCCGTTGATACGGCTGGAACAAGGTCAAATAAGGTCGCTATGGTGGCGTCTAAAAGTAGAAACGTCGCAAAAGTGAATTTATTGGCTGAGCAGTCAGATAAATTAATCAATGATGTAAAAGTATTGTACAATCCTATTGCTGGAGAGGTTACAGTGAACTTCAAATTGAACAAGAGCAATACGGTAGTGATTAAGATTATGGACGCCTTGGGAAATGAAGTGTTGAACCTGCATAATTCGAGCTTAGAAGCTGGACAGCAGAGTTTGAACTTTGATGTGAACCAGAAATTATCCGAAGGGTTTTATTTTGTTAGGGTTAGTTCCGGAACGGAATCGGTAGTAAAACGGTTTACGGTTAGGTAAGATTCGTATTCGATAAGATATTTTTTTTATTTTTTTTAGCCTTCCAAGAATTGGGAGGCTTTTTTATTTAACGTCATTGCGAGGAACGAAGCAATCTTTCGATTAGTTGGAAGATTGCTTCGTTCCTCGCAATGACGGTAAAATCTCGCAATGACGCTAAAGTCTTGCAATGACGCTTTAACTATCTCTCTGAGATAGGCACATAAGGACGTAAAGTCTCACCGATATAAACCTGTCTAGGTCTTCCGATCGGTTCTTTATTATCCCTCATTTCTTTCCATTGTGCGATCCATCCTGGTAAACGACCAAGAGCGAACAATACCGTAAACATATCCGAGTTAAATCCTAATGCACGGTAAATAATTCCCGAATAGAAATCCACATTTGGATACAATTTACGATCGATGAAATACTGATCGTTCAATGCAGCTTCCTCCAAACGTTTCGCAATATCCAATACCGGATCATTAACCCCTAATTTCTCCAACACATCGTCACAAGCTTTTTTAATAATCTTCGCACGAGGGTCAAAGTTCTTATATACACGGTGTCCGAATCCCATCAAACGGAAAGGATCGTTCTTATCTTTTGCTTTTGCCAGATATTTGTCTGCATCGCCACCATCTGCTTTGATCGCTTCCAACATTTCAATTACCGCTTGGTTCGCTCCACCATGTAGTGGTCCCCAAAGGGCATTGATACCTGCTGAAATCGAAGCGTACATATTTGCATTGGATGATCCTACCATTCTTACCGTAGAGGTCGAACAGTTCTGCTCATGATCTGCATGAAGGATCAATAATTTATGCATCGCATCAATGATCAATGGATCGAAAGTCTTCTCCTGGTTCACTTCGCCGAAGATCATATTCAGGAAGTTCTCGATATAACCGAAATTGTTCTTCGGATAGACTACCGGATGTCCCAATGATTTCTTTTGGATCCAAGAAACAATCGTAGGCATTTTCGCTAATAGATTGATGATGGTTTTGTTTTCTTCTTCTTCTGTTTGGTTCGGGTTCAAGGACTCCGGATAGAAAGAAGATAGTACACCTACTAAACAGGATAATTGACCCATCGGGTGTGATTTGGAAGGAAATCCGGTAAAGAAGTTCTTCATATCCTCATGGATCATCATCTGCGCACGAATATCCGCACGGAATTTCTCCAGCACGTCCTTCGAAGGAAGATCCCCATAAATCAATAAATAAGCAACTTCTAGGAAAGTCGATTTCTCTGCTAAATCTTCAATAGCATATCCTCTGTACTGTAGGATACCCTTTTCACCGTCTAGGAATGTAATAGCACTTTTTGTAGAACCCGTGTTCTTGAATCCTGGGTCCAAAGTAATATATCCTGATTGGTCTCTAAGTTTCGAAATATCTAGGGCTTTCTCATTCTCTGTCCCTGTGATGACAGGCATCTCGAAGGTAGATCCATTCAAGTTAATAGATGCAGTTTCAGACATAATAAAATTTCTAGTATTAATTGTATTATAACATATAACGTTTACTTACAAATGTATAAAATTGATTTCTATTTTCTGAGGTTAAAATTGAATAATAATAACATATAATCGTCATTTTAAGACAAAATTTCAGAATGATAGGAAAACCTTATTTTAGCCATTTTTGCTGTATTTAAGGCTGTTTTTAAAAGCACTTTTGATGGTTGTCTCGCTAACCCTCAGCTACTTAGCTGTTGAACCAAATATTAAAAAAATGTTAAATATCTTGGAGAACTACGAATTATTCGTAAATTAGAGGAAATAATAAGGAAAATGGAAAAATTAACGATACAAGAAGAAGAGGCGATGCTGTCCATCTGGCAATTGAATGGCGGCTTTATTCGGGAGATTTTGGAGAACATGAAGGGTTCGGAAATGCCCTATACCACCTTGGCATCAACCATCCGGAACCTGGAGCGAAAGGGCTATGTAAAACCCGTAAAATATGCCAATGCCAAACGTTATGAGCCCCTCATCAGCTCTGAAGAGTATAAGGGTAAATTCATGAACTCTTTTGTGGGCGATTATTTTAAGAATTCCTATAAGGAGATGGTTTCCTTTTTCGTGAAAGAAGAGAAACTGAGCCCGAATGAACTGAAGGAAATCATGGATATGATCCAGAACAATAAAAGCAAGTAATCCTTCCGAAGAAGAATAGCAAAACATCCTGTACCATAAAAGCGACTAACCATGGAAAGTCTACTAACCTATATCCTTCAAGTAAACCTATTGCTGAGTCTGTTATTCCTGGGCTATCATTTTCTCTTAAAGGGATTGACATTCTATTCCCTCAACAGGGTTTATTTTGTTTTGGGCGCAGTATATGCCTTTGTATATCCCTTTCTGAACATCAGGGCATGGTTTGCAGAAAAGATCGATCTTCCACAAGGGGAGGTGCTGGCTTATCTGCCTTTTGACATGGAGGAAACCAAGAGCAGCTTGCTGCTATCGGATCTGCTTGTTGGGCTTTTGTTATTGGGAGCGGCTGTATTTGCTCTGAAGTTAATCCTTCAATTGTTGAGCCTTTTTCGGATACATTGGCATTCGAAGCCAGCCCAATGGCGCGATTACCTGTTCAGGAATGTGGTATTTCCTATTACACCATTTTCATTTTTCAACAAGATCTATTTACATCAGCAACAGCATGAAGAGCTGGAGCTGAACGATATATTTAAGCACGAATACATCCACGTGAAAGGCCAACACAGTGTAGATGTATTATTGTTTGAGTTTGTATTGATAAGCTGTTGGTACAATCCTTTCGTATGGCTCATGCGCAGAGCCGTGCGTCAGAATCTAGAATTCCTGACCGATCAACAGGTGCTGGATAAAGGGGTGGATCGACAGACTTATCAGTATTCATTGCTGCATGTGACCAAGCAGGGAGCTCGGGTCGGCATCAGTAATCAGTTTAATTTTAACACACTAAAAAAGCGCATTATGATGATGAACAAAAAAAGGTCATCTAAATTGGAGCTGAGCAAATATGCTTTTATGCTCCCGATGTTGATCGTGGCCGGGATTACCTTTTCGGTAAGCCAGGCGGAAGGTAAAATTGAGGTTGTTGTAGACAACTTGAAACAGGCAGATGTAGGGAAGATGCTGGATGAGGTGGTAGTGAATTTGCCGAAGATTGGGGCGAAGGATACGGTGAAGGAAGTGAAAAGGGATACTGTTCAGCTTAAGAAAATTGCATACGATCCTTCTGTTAACATGGTTGTTTCTGGAAAAGCCTCCTATGTGAGTGATGTGGATGGTTCCAATAAGCGGATGGTGATTGTAAAGCCCGACAATTTTAAATTGAATTATAAGAATAAAGAGGATCGTCCGCAGTTCTTTGTCAATGGAAAAGAGGTTAATGAGGAGGCGGAGTTGGAAAAAATTGATTCAAAGAATATTTTAGCTGTGGAGATCTATAATCCAACGGATGGAACTACTAAGGCCGATAAGGGGAAAGTTTATATTACCCTTAAGGGAGGAGAGGTGGAAAACAGTAATTTTGATGCATTGAAGGGCCGACATACAAAGACCTTTTCTGTTTCCATAGGGAGTAATCCAGGAGAAAATAAACAAGGTGATCCAGAGGTGAAAAAATTGAATATTAATGGGGTAGGCACAACTGGAGAAGTTTCAAAGTTGTTTTTCAGAAATCTGGAAGGTCAACCAAAAATTAGGATCAATGGAAGTAAAGTAGGGTCCGGGGGAGAGCCTTTAATCGTAGTCGATGGTAGTCCGGTAAGTAGTTGGGAGGGGATTGAACCGGATAATATCGAGTCTATTACCGTATATAAGGATAAATCTTCTACCGCTTTATATGGTGATAGAGGGAAAGATGGTGTAATTTTGATTACAACAAAGTTTGCATATAATGCCTTTGGAAAAGGGGCTAAAGATTCTATTCCATCGCTTAAAGGTAAGATGAAGGAAGTTGTTGTTATGGGTTATAGAAAGTTTCCTGGGGATGCGGATCCTATTCGAATCAATAGGCGATTGATAAAGGAGGGGGATTATACGGAATTCCTGAATAATCTTCCTGAAAAAGCGGTGTATTATTTAGATGGTAAGGAAGTGGAAGCTGGGAAGTTGTCAAGGTTGGATGTAAAGGATATTAAGGAGGTTGCTTATATCCCTGATGAGACAGCGAAACATATGTTTGGAGACAAGGCTTCGGAAGGCGCTGTTTCGGTAATGACGAAGTAGGTTTTTTAACGTCATTGGGAACTTTACGTCATTGCGAGGAGGTACGACGAAGCAATGACGGGAAGTTCCCAATGCCAATACCTCTACTTCAACTCCTTAAAAATCACCGGGCTATTTCCATACAATGGCGTCGAGCCATCCCATTTCTCAATAAATTGCTGCTGAATAATCAAAGGCGATAAGGTTGTCTGTCTCAGTTCATTGGCCTTTGCTTCCGCCTCTGCCTGCACGATCATTTTCTTCGCATCGGCTTCCACTACCTTCAGCTCATTCTCCGCTTGCTGAGCCTTTTGGATCGCTGCATTCTTCGCATTGATCGCCTGCGTAATTGCCTCCGGATACTGAATACCGCTGGTCAACTGCTCCAAAATAAATCCTTCCTGCTCCAGGAAAGCAATCATCTTCGCCTGAACACCCGCTTCAAATTTCTCCCTGTTGCTAATAATAGAATCCGTAGAATACTTATTGAATTCAATGCGATAAACATCCTTGATATGGTTCACCAATGTATTCCCCAAGATCTCATCGATCTGTTTCCTATATTTGATAAAGATCTTCGGTGTACTGCCATTCGACACGCGTAAAGATAAGGTAGGATCAACCGTAAAAACAGATCCATCTTTCGCATTCACCGTAAAATTCTCATAATTCACGGTCTGTACATAGGTCGGAAATTCATAGATAGATTCCGTGATCGGATTATACCATACCCGACCCGTTACCAGGCTCACATCCTGAACCCCTTTATCCGAGCCATAAAGTTTCACCTTAATGCCTTCATAACCGGCATCAATACGTTCCGTACAACTAATCCATACAATTAGGGCAACGAACAGTGTCGCGCCCAAAGCAATCATGTTTCTTTTCATTCAATTGGTTTGTTAAAGATATATTTGAAAAAATTATAAACGACCGCAATCAGAAGGATCACCAGCAAGACCCCTAGAAAAACATCCCAATCAGACCGCTCACTCAGCAGCTGAAAAGCTTCTGTTGATCCCAATATCACTAAAAAGATCACTACAGGTATCGAAATATAGGGGCTAATCTTCTTCATTGGTTTTCTCCTTCTCTTTTTTCAAAAATTACTAAAAATTTTGGAATTTTCCAATGAAAAAAGGAAATCTTTTATGGATTTCCTTATGATTTTTAGTATAAAATGCCATGATCGGCAAGAATAGAAGAATTTTTGTTCGTTATTTGGTGTTTAAATTCGTCATTGTTAGTTCGATACCAATATTTACGAAGCTATGTACCATCTTCACGGCGTGTTCGATATGTGCCGGCAGATCCTTTTGCTCATCCGGATCGAAAGGTCCCAAAACATAATCCACCTGACGACCTTTCTGGAAATTATCCGAAATCCCAAATCGCAATCTAGGGTAGGCCTGCGAACCCAAGGTAGCTTCGATCGAACGTAGTCCGTTATGCCCTGCTGCCGATCCTTTGGGTTTGATGCGCAAAGATCCAAAGGGAATCGCCAGGTCATCCACGATCACCAATATGTTCTCCACCGGAACCTTCAGCTCTTTCATCCAGTAGTTCACCGCTTTTCCGCTGAGGTTCATGTAGGTGGTCGGTTTGATCACATACACCTGATGCCCACGCTGCTTGAAATCGGTGTAATAGGCGTGCTTTAAGGTAGACCAGGTAACCCCTGCCTGATTGGCCAGCTCATCCGCCACCATAAAACCTACATTGTGCCTGGTATCGGCATATTCCCTGCCTATGTTTCCTAATCCGACGATCAAATAGTTCATGGCAGCAAAAATAGGGAATTACACACAATTTCCCATAGCCCATTTTTTGCCAATCAGCTTAGGATCATTTTAAAAAGTAGCAAGCATCACTTTTTAATCTCCATATAAACGACAAATTTGTCTTAAATAGAAATGACATCTTATGAAAAAGTTATTTAGTTTCACTGGCCTTGCAATCGCAGGTCTATTAATTGCCTCTTGTGGTTCGGGCGAACAAAAAGAAAAACCAGCAGTGGATCACAGTAATCATGAAACATCAGCGACAACGACGAGTACCCCTGTTGCAGCGCCAAGCTCCACGGCAGCGGTTTCAAACGACGTAGTGGTGGAGAGTGATGACCAAATGAAATACAATATCCACGAGATCAAAGTGAAGGCTGGAGAGCCGGTAAGCCTTACCCTAAAGCATGTGGGCAAGATGGCCAAAGAAGTGATGGGCCATAACTTGGTGATCTTAAAAGCAGGAACGGATATCACGGCCTTTACCGAGGCAGCACTGAAAGCAAAGGATAAGGAGTACATCCCTGAATCGGCGGATATCATCGCGCATACCAAATTGATCGGAGGTGGTGAGGAATCGAAGATCGAATTCACCTTGGAGCCGGGATCCTACGATTATATCTGTTCATTCCCAGGTCATGCGGGCATCATGAAAGGAAAGATCATTGCCGAATAAATCGCAATAACGAAGCTCTTATATAAAAAAAGAACCTCTTAATTACATAGGAGAGGGAAAAATAAGGAAAACATGGAAGCATTAGCAAAAAACAAAATGGGTGATATCGTTGCGCAGGATTTTAGGACAGCAGCGGTTTTTTCAAAATATGGGTTGGATTTCTGCTGTGGCGGACAACGTTCGGTGGAAGATGCAGCGGCTAAGAAAGGCGTAGCATTGGACCCCTTGGTTACCGAGCTGGAGGATGTGCTGAACGCGAAAGGCGGCGAGAACATCGATTTCAGTGCCTGGCCGTCCGATCTATTGGTTTCCTATATCGTGAAGACCCACCATCGCTATGTGCGGGAGAAAACACCGGTACTGTTGGCCTACCTGAACAAGGTCGCTCGTGTACATGGTGAGCGGCATCCCGAACTGATCGAAGTGAACCGATTGTTCGAGGAATGTGCCTTGGATCTGGGGCATCATCTGGAAAAGGAAGAACGCATCCTGTTTCCGTTCATTGAGGCCTTGGAAGAATCCAAGAGCCATCAGGAAAAACCGGAAACCCCAACCTTCGGAACCGTAAAGAACCCGATCAGCATGATGGTACACGAACATGAGGCCGAAGGCGACCGTTTTGAACGCATCAAGGAGCTTACCAACAATTATACCGTTCCAGATGACGCCTGCAGCACCTACCGGGTATCCTTTGATATGCTACGGGAGTTTGAGCAGGATCTTCATAAACACATCCATCTCGAAAACAATATTTTATTTCCAAAATCAATAAAATTAGAAGAGTCTCTACATTAACAATCGAGTCTCAAAACCAAAATTGAAACTCTACATTAACATTTTTTTATTTAGTTGAACAGTTTGTAAAATGAAAAAGGCATCGAATTTCGATGCCTTTTCTATTTTCTAATATTTTAGATAGTTATTGAGTTAAAAATACCCAGCCGTTATAGGTCTAACTACTAAATACTAACTACTAACTACTAAAACTATTTTTTACCGCCTTTAGCTGCTTTAGCTGCTTCTTGCTCTGCTTGACGTAAAGCACGTGACATAACAACTGAAACGATAGTATCGTCGCTGTTGTTCAATACTTTAGCATCTTTCAAATCTACTTTACCAACACGGTAAGATTTACCAACTTCCAATCCTTCCATAGGGATCTCAATTTCTTGAGGAAGGTTGTTAGGCAATGCTTTCACGCGAAGTTTACGTAATTTCTGTACCAATTTACCCCCCATTTTAACACCTGGAGAAGTACCTACCAAGGTAATAGGAATGTTTACAGAAACTTCTTTATCGTCGAAAAGTTCTAAGAAGTCAACATGTGTAACTAAATCAGTTAATGGGTGGAATTGAGCTTCTTGAACGATAGCTTTTGCTTTTTTACCATCGATGTCCAATTCTACGAAGATCACTTCTGGAGTGTATAGAACTGGTTTCAAATCAGCTGCGGAAACCGAAAAATGTGTTTGCTCTTTACCTCCGTAAAGAACAGCAGGGATCTGACCCTCGTAACGCAATTCTTTCGATTCTCTTTTCCCTACGTTCTGTCTTGCAGAACCGCTAATAGCAATTGATTTCATTGTTATAAAATTTAAATAATGAGGCGCAAAGCTACTAATTTTGTTTTGGAAAAACAAAATTAGTAGCAGTATTTAGTAGGAGTATTTAGTAGTGAGTATTTAGTAGTTAGACCTATGGCGGCTTAGCAGGTAGACCTATGGCGGTTTAGCAGGAGACCTATGGTGACTAAGTACTTTGATCTATGGCGGCTAAGTATAGCAAAAAAAATGTCGGCTATAGGTTAGCCGACATAGGTCTTTATACTAAATACTTACTACTAAATACTAAAGCAAAGCAAAGCAAAGCTTCGCTTTACTTTACATCAAAAAGATCCGAGATGGAGCCGTGCTCATTTACGTTCTTGATGGCGTTTGCGAAAAGATCCGCTGTAGAAAGCACTTTGATTTTACTGCATAATGCTGCTTTTTCAGGATTCAACTGAATGGTATCTGTAACGATCATTTCCGTTAATACGGAGTTCTCGATCGTTTCGTAAGCTTTTCCGGAAAGTACAGCGTGTGTACATACTGCACGAACAGATTTTGCACCATTTTCCATGATCAATGCCGCAGCTTTCGATAGGGTACCTGCTGTATCGCAGATATCATCGATCAGTACCACATCCATACCAGTTACATCACCAATGATCGACATCGATTCAATCTCATTTGCACGTTTTCTGCGTTTATCACAGATGACTACCTCTGCATTGAAGAATTTCGCGAAGGTACGGGCACGGTAAGAACCACCCATATCCGGCGAAGCGATCATCAGGTTCTCCAAGTTCAAGGATTTGATGTAAGGAACGAAGATGATGGCACCATCCAAGTGATCTACCGGGATGTCAAAGAAGCCTTGAATCTGGGCAGCATGAAGGTCCATGGTCATGATACGGGATGCTCCAGCAGCGGTGATCAGGTTTGCGATCATTTTTGCGCCAATGGCCACACGAGGTTTGTCCTTACGGTCTTGACGGGCATATCCAAAATAAGGAACAACGACCGTAATGTAATGTGCTGAAGCACGTTTTGCTGCATCGATCATCAACAATAATTCCAACAGGTTGTCGGATGGTTGATTGGTCGATTGGATCAGGAAAACATCACTTCCACGAACGGATTCGTTGTAGAAAGGTTGGATTTCGCCGTCAGAGAATTTCGACAAGGTCATGTCTCCTAGTGGCTTTCCGTAAGATTTTGAAATCTTTGTCGCTAGCTCCTGGGTTCCAGATCCAGCAAATAATTTTACGGTATTGAATTGCAAAGGCATGGTGAAATGATTTATTAATTTATTGTAGCCGCAAAGTTAGGTAAATGTTTTAAAATTTAAAATTAATTGGAAGGGGAGATGGGGGGAGGGTTTCTTGGTTGTTGAGGGGGGCGAGGAGGTGCTTTCTTCGTCATTGCGAGGAGGTACGACGAAGCAATCTTTCGATTAGTCCAAAGATTGCTTCGTTCCTCGCAATGACGCGGGGGTGTGCAATGACGCGGGGTGGGCAATGACGAGCAGGGTGCCACCACGCGGGGGGCAGTAACAAGTTTGGTTCGTACTGAAAGCATACTGAAAGTAACCTGAAAGTATGTATTTACTAACCTAACATGCTAAAAACCTGCTTTAACCATACTTAAACCTTGATTTTACCCCGAAAACATATCATTTACATACAGAAAACGCAATATTTTAGTAATCATCCCGCTACACCATCCCTCACCTTCCCCACCACACCCCACACCCCTTCCTCCCAAATTTATTCATAAAAAAATAATCTTGATTACAACTTCTAAATTTTTAATTTTGATGAATATAATTTAATATTACAGTAAAATTATGGTAAAATCATCCATGAAAGCTGTGGATAAAAAGCGTTGGGAAGCCATTCAGCAAGATAACCAGGCGGCTTTTGAGGAAGTCTATCAAGCTTATTCCCTCCGATTATTCCAAGAAATAACCAAGCGGATCAGCGACCGGGATGCTGCGCAGGATATCCTGCAGGATATTTTCCTCTGCCTTTGGGAAAGAAGGAAGAAATACCAGCCCCAGGGCGAGATCTATCCCTACCTCTATGGGATGGCCATCAACCGGGTCCTCAATTATTACCGCAAAAACAAGAAACAGCCCATTCTCTATGAAATTTGGGAAAATCTGCCCGAATCCTTATTGGGCTTGGAAGAACTTTCCCTGGCCTTCAAACAAGCCCATACCCAGGAACTGGAAACCCTCCTGGAAATAGCCATTTCCCAATTGCCCAAACGCATGCGGCAGGTCTATACCCTCCGTTTCGAGGACAAGAAATCCATCGCGCAGATCGCCTCCGAACTGCAGACCTCACCCCACACCGTCAACAACCAATTAAAAGAAATCCGAAAACGCTTCGTCAAAACCCTAAAAACCACCCGTTTTATATTCATCTAATATTATCAAATTATTAAATCGGTTTTTCTGAATAGCCATTTTTTAATATTTCGTTCCTTTCTAATAGACGCATCAAGGTATTTGTTAGAAATGACCCAAAAGGAATTTGATAAGTTATTGGAAAGATACAGCCATTCCGCCTGTACAACAGAGGAGATCGATCGATTGGAAATCTGTTTTCTGAGGCTGACAGATCGGGTAGAAGGTAAAGAAATTCCTATGCACGGCGAGGAAGCAGAACTGCTTGCCCGGGTCTATGCACACATCCGCAACAAAATGAACTCCGATAATGCAAAACCTACCGAGGTCTATAACATCCATAAGCGATGGATATCCTGGGCAGCCGTTATTTTCCTATTGATGGCATTCAGCTTTTGGATTTGGAAATTCAACGGGTTAGGGAATGGGCAAGAAAACCAAGAGCAAATGGTTCAGCAGGATGTGCCGGCTGCCCAAACAAAAGCCCTATTATCCTTCTCGAAAACAGGCAGCAAAGAGCTCCAGGACAAAAAGGAAGGATGGATTGCATTTGAAGATCAAGCGGTCCAAATACGTTATACCGCCAATGGCGTGGTCTATATCCCCAAAAAATTGCCCCATTATCAAGATTTCCAAACAGCAGGCCCTTCCAGGAAATCCAGCATCCATCGGATCTCGACCAGCAATGCGCAGCAGTACCGTGTAGAGCTTTCCGATGGCAGCATCGCCTACCTGAATGCAGGTTCCAGCATCCGTTTTCCAAGCCTTTTTGATGAGCAGGAAAGAAAAGTCCAGGTAAGCGGTGAAGTCTTCTTCGAAGTAGCCTCATCTCCTTCACGCGCGAGCAATCCGCAAGGGAAAAAAGTCCCATTTATTGTAGAAACAGAGCATCAACAAGTGGAGGTGCTGGGTACCTCCTTTAACATCCGGGCCTATGCGGGCGAAATGGAAACCACCAGTTTGGCAAGCGGAAAATTGCTGGTGCGCAGTAAGCAAACAGCTGGGCTGGCCATTATGCATCCGGGCGAAACGGCCTATCTGGATAAGCAGCTGCTTATCAGAAGCGGGAAAACCGACGAGGCCATCGCCTGGCGTCATGGGGATTTCCAGTTCCAGAACCATTCTTTAGGCCATATATTAAAAGAGATCGAACGCTGGTATGATGTGAAAGCATCCTGCCCGGCGGAGCTGGAAAACCTACGGTTTTCCGGTATCATATCCCGGAAACAACCCCTTTCGGCCATCATAGACATGCTGAACAGCACGGGTCAATTCCAGATCAGCTTATCGGAAAGGAGGTTGTTAGTGCGAAAATAATACCCTTAAAGAAGTAAATAGGCGATGCTGCTCGTAACAACATCGCCTGGTAAACGCTTCATAAAATCTGAATCTCAAATTTTAGAAAACTTAATACAAGAACAAAAGTATGAATTTTTATCAAGTCATGCGCATTATGAAATTATGCATGCTCCTCATTTGCTGTTGTTTGATCCAGGTTTCCGCAAAAACCTACGGACAACGGATCAGTATGGTTAAATCCAATGCCAGCATTCCGGAAGTACTCCTGGAAGCCAGAAAGCAATCGGGCTACGATTTCTTTTATGACGCCAATATCTTTGCCGGAACGTCCAAGGTAACCGTTAAACTGGCCAGCGCCACGCTGGAAGAAGCCTTGAACGCCTGTTTTTCCCACCTGCCTTACCGCTATAGCATCAAGAACAATATCGTGGTCATCCATAAGGTAGCCGATACAAAATCTGCTGCTAAGGCTTCAAAGCAACAGATGGGAAAGATCATCGGCAAGATTGTGGACAGTAGGGGAAAGGGAATCTATCGGGTGAGCATCAAACTGCAGGAGAACGGCTATAGTACCCGAACAGCTGCCGATGGATCCTTCAGCATGGATGTCCCTATCGGAACGTATACCATCATGGTGAGCCACGTGTCCTACCAAACACAAAAGGTCGTGGATGTACTGGTTCGCGCAGGCGAAATGGTCCGGATGGATCTCGCTATGAGAGAGACCAGTTCCAAGATCAAGGAGGTGGTGGTCACCACAACCTTTAAGAAAGCCACAATTTCCGGGCTATTGGCCGCCAGGAAGAATGCGGCCTCGGTAACCGATGGGATCTCTGCGGAGGAGATCGCGAGGACACCCGACAACGATATGGGACAGGTACTGAAAAGGGTGACCGGCTTAACCACGGTGAACAACCGATCGGTGGTGGTTCGGGGGATGTCGGACAGGTATAATCAGGCCCAGATCGATGGGGTGAATTTACCAAGTACCTCCATCTTTAAACGCGATTTCGCTTTTGATGTCATCCCTACGGAATTGGTGAGCTCAGTGGTGGTGAACAAGACTGCTACGCCGGATGTCTCTTCGGAATTTGCCGGAGGACAGATCTCCGTGAATACCCTGGACATCCCCGATCGCAACTTTACCAGTATCAGCCTAGGTACCGGAGGAAATAGCCAGAGCCTAGGTAAAGATTTCTATCGATTGGGTGAGCGGAAAACAAATGAGTACCTGGGGTTCTATGATAAAAGTGCCGAAATTCCGGCGGGGATTACCCCATGGTATATCCATATGGAAGCCCGGCAGAAGGAGGTGATCCCAAGAGGGAAACAAACCGATCCATCCATTAAGGATAAGTTTCTGATCATCCATACCGACCCTCGAACCTATGGGGATTTGGATGCGATCGAGCAGAGTAAACGATTTACGGTTGAACCTCTTAGAAGGAATAGGTATATCGGAAGCCCCAACCAGAATTTTAGGTTTTCCTTGGGCCGGGTATTTGATCTCCCGGAGGATATCCGTTTGGGATTTGTGGCCAGTGCGAATTTCCGGAATGAACAGAACCTAAGGCAATCCAATAATGTACGTGGCGCCACTTTTATCTATTATTCGCCTGATGGAAAGGTAAGCGGGAGATGGATGGATAGCGATAAATTTGGCTATAATGGTCCTGGAGTGACCTATCGATTTAATAGCAGCAGCGGTTTGATCGGGAACATAGGTATCCAAGGGCCAAAATTTAAGCTGGCCATAAAAAATGTCTACTCGAGAACCTACGCCGATGATTTCTCGGAATATTACCGAATGAACTATTCGGATGCGGTGGAATCGGATGATCTTCATCCGGCCAGGGAACAATATCAATTGCCGGAATCCCTTTCCATTTTACAGCATCAGATCAATGGTGACTACCATTTTCCATGGCGCATCAAATTGGAAGGGATGTTCACCGTGAATAACAGCAAGATGCGGATCTTGGATGAGCGTCGGTTGCGGTATAACCCAACTTTAGAGCATGAAGGGAAAATGCGGTATCAGACGCCAGCGGTTTATACTACCTCACAGACTGGGTCGGGTGAATTGGGTCGGGAAGGAAGGCTATGGTCCTTAGCGGATGGTGTGGACTACAACTGGGCAACCGCTTTGTCTAAGAGTTTCGATTTTGGGGATAAATACCAAAATATCATCAAAGTGGGTTATCAAGGTTGGGACAAACGTAAGAGCTATGATCAGGAAAGGGTGATGTTTATGATGCGTTCTTATGTAAAAGGAAATGAAGCAAGCACGGTTCCCTTCCTTTCCTACCATGATATTTTTGCCGACCATGCCAACGTGGGGGATCAGGATAACCAAGTTTATTATTTTCCCAGTTATACCAATGGAAACATGTTTGAAGGAAGGATGAAGAACCATTCCCTATATGCCATGATGGATCAACGTTTATAGCGATTCCTACGGTTGGTATATGGGGTCCGTGTAGAATATTACGATCTCAAGAACCAGCAGGATGCCGCATTTGCCAGACGGAGTGAATTTAATCCTACTGTAATTGATAATCCATTGTACCGGCATCAAAAGGGAGTGTTTGACAAGGATGTGCGCTGGATGCCTTCTGTAAACGCCACGCTCAACCTCACACACAACATCAATTTTAGAAGCTCATTTTCACGGACGGCCATTCGCCCGGATTTCAGGGAAACCGCAATGGTAGGGGGTAATATCCCGGAATTGAATGCCAACGTATATGGGGAACATGTTTTTACCACGGGGGTAGAAAATACCGACGTCCGTTTGGAGTGGTACCCGAGTGCGGAGGAACTGCTCTCCATTACGGCCTATTATAAATACCTGGATGCCCCGGTAGAATTGATGCGGAGTCGATCAGAAAATTCCAAAACCTACTATTATAACAATATGCTTTCTGCCTATAACAAAGGGCTAGAATTGGAATTCCGGAAAAACATGGGATTCCTTGGGAAATCCAATTGGCTGAAGAACCTATATCTGTTTGGCAATGGAACGCTATTGCGGTCCAGGGTAGAGGTGTTGGATATCTATAAAACGACAAGAGTGGAAGAGGAGGTCGTGAGAACGAAAGAAAGATTGCCGGGTCAAGATCGGCCATTAATAGGACAATCGCCTTGGTTGTTGAACCTCGGGATAGCTTATTGGGGCGAAAATTATGGAATTACGGGCAGCTTCAACCATAGGGGACATCGGACTTCGCTAACCCATGTGCAGATGAACCTTGTGGAGTTTGAGAATGCCCCAAGACAATTGGATCTCCAAGTGTATGCACGTTTTATGAAGAAAAAGATGGAGGTAAAATTCAATGCTGCCAATCTGTTGAATGATTGGGCTGTATTTTATAGAAATGAAAAGTACAAGTCTCCAGGAGAAATGGAAGAAGCGATTAAATTAGATCCTAAAAATGCAGAAAGACCTAGTGTTGGGGATCTAAGATATAATTATGACGATGGGGATGCTATCCTATACAGATTTAGGGATGGTCGCCGCTTTGGTCTAAATATTTCATATAATTTTTAAATCATGAGAAAGAAAATGTTATGGGTACAGATTGGATTGGTTCTGGGGTTTTTATTTGTCCAAGCCTGCAGTAAATCCGTAGTTGATGAAAATATCCTGCCAGTTACCCAATTGAAATTGAATGCTGTAGGGAATTTATCCTTGAAAAGTATTACTTATCAAGAGGATGAATACAAAATGGAACGAGGACGATATCTAATACCTTATGAAGCGGGGAAAGACAGCATTAAAATTAAATTGAATTTCAATAACGCTAAATTATCTGGATGGCATCAAATTCCAAACCATAAAAGAGAAATCAACCAGGTGTATTACGTTTCAGATTTTGCCGATTCTACCTTGACTGTAAGTGACAAACACCCTTTAGATGATTTTAAAACCGAAAAAGGATATATGTATGTGAAGTTTTTTGGACAGAATACAGACTTATTCCCAGACAAGAAACCTTTTCATCTCGCAGTTTATGGCATAATAGAAGAAAAATCAAGACCTTGGGTGCATGTTGAATATACCGAAAAACCTTTAGATACCATATTCAATATCTCATCTAAATTTCCAAAAGAATATTTTAAAGTAAAACATTATGAAAAATATGTTGCTATAAAATTAAAATTATTGAATAATCAAAAAGAAGAATTAAAAGTAAAGGGTAGAAATTCTCAAGATTTATTTAGGGCTTATTATTTTTTGGAAAAAACCTCAAGAAGGCATATTTACACAATTTGGCTAAACCCTCGTAAAGTAACCCCGTTTTCTAAGGAAGATTATAATACCTACAATAATAATAAAGATGGTGGATTTACTGTAAATAATTTTTTTAGTGTTTTGGAAAGATTTTAATCCGGCTCCATGAAAGGCATCAACACCCATCAGCATCAGGAACTCATGCGTAGGATCTACGGATTGGAAATCCTTTACCAGCTACATGGTTTTGAGGAGGAACTTTCATCCCTGCGCGAGAAGCATCAATTCCTGCGGGAAGCACATCGGGAGTACTGCCACATCCTAAATAAATTGGATGAAATATTGGAGGATTATAAAGTCGCTGCGCTTGAGCTCAAGAAGGAGTGTAAAGGTAATGCGATCTTGAAAAATGGGCATCATAAACAGGATCCGGAGATCCAACGGATGTTACGGAAAATAAAAGCAATTTAAACTGATATTAACCTTTAATTTAATCCCTGGGCGTGAAATTTAATCATTCTCAGGGATTGCTTTTTCATTTAATCGGGAAGAGCGTTGCATGAACTACTTTTTTTTGTAGACTTGTACTATCATATCACGATATGATCGCCTAAAAAACTTATAAACATAAATCCTAAATTAAAATCAAACACATGAAAAGAAGATTTTTACTTACTTTTTTCGGGGTAGCGTTGTATGCATCCTGTTTGATGGCGCAGCAAAAAGCGGTAACAGGGAAAGTTGTTTCTTCCAATGGAGAGGTGCTTTCAAATGTTACGGTGCTCGTGAAAGGGACCGACCGGATGGTGCAGACCAATGCGGACGGAACCTTCTCGATTCAAGCTGCACCTGGCGAGACCTTGGTGTTTCGCATGATCGGTTCCGATGAAAGGAACCAGGTGGTCGGTGCTGGAAATGTCTACAACATCACGCTGCAATCGTCCGATGAAGCGATCGACGAAGTGGTAGTGACCGCCATGGGTATCAAGCAACAGGCAAGAAGCTTGGGTTATTCCGCCCAGAATGTATCTTCCAAAGAGCTGACCGAAAGTAATCAGCCCAACTTAGTGAACACCCTACAAGGTAAGGTGGCTGGTGTACAGGTAACCAATTCTGGAGGTTCGCCCGGTACCTCTGCCTCTATCTACATCCGTGGTGGTAGTTCCCTGAGTGGGAATAACCAACCGCTATTTGTTGTGGATGGTATTCCGATCGATAACAGCACGCCCATCTCCCAAGGAGGTTTAACAGCAGGAGTGGCCCCAGCATCCAACCGGGCCATCGACATCAATCCCGAAGACATCGCAAGTATTTCGGTATTGAAAGGTCCTGCCGCATCTGCCTTATATGGATTGCGGGCAGCCTCTGGAGCAGTGATCATCACGACCAAGCGGGGGAATTCCGGAAAAGGGAGCATCAGCTATGGAAATACCTTCTCTTGGGATAAGGCGAATAAATTGCCAGAATTGCAAGGGGTCTTTAAACAGGGACGAAACGGGATTTTCGAAAATGAAAGTTACCTCTCCTGGGGACCAGAGTTTGCATCAAATGAGGTGATCTACGATAATCTGGGCGGATTTTTCAAGACTGGCTTTGCCCAGAACCACGACCTCTCGGCGAGTGGTGGTTCGGAACGTTCTACCTTTTATGTTTCTGGAAATCTCATGGAACAGGGAGGTATCGCAAAGAACAACGACTTTTCCAGAAGATCCTTTCGGTTGAACGCAGACCATAAGATATTCGACAACCTGAAGATCGGCGCCAATATGACCTATATGAATACAGGTCGTACCTATTTTCCGCAGGGTTCTGAAAATGGGGTAATGGGTGCCATCTATTGGCCGAGGAACGTGCAGATGACCGATTTCCTGAATGAGGATGGAACGCAGAAAACCCTGAGTGAAAATGGAGAAAATGCCATTGATAACCCGTATTGGACCATCAATAAAAAACCGATAACCAATAGGGTTAACCGGGTGATCGCGATGGGGGATGTGAATTATAACCCCTATGAATGGTTGACCTTGACCTATCGATTGGGAACAGATTATTATGGGGAGAATTTTCAAAGTATCACGGCTCCGACATCACAGACCGGATTAACGGGTTATATGACCGAATCAAAGGCCAATAACCAATTGACCACTTCGACGTTCTTGGCCAATGCCAAACAATCGGTGTCGGACTTTAATTTTGATTTTACCGTTGGTCATAACATCGAGACGATATTTAGAGAAACCAATACCGCCACAGCAAGGAATTTCATCGATCCGGATTTTGCATCCATCAATAATGTGTTGGCAGAAGACCGTACCGTATCCACCAGCATCTCCAGAAGACGAATTGTTGGGGTGTTCGGTGATTTTACGGCAGATTGGAAAAACATCATCTACCTGAACCTAAAAGGAAGAAACGATTGGACTTCCACCCTCCGACCTGGACAAAATTCCTTCTTCTATCCGGCAGTGAGCACCTCCATTGTCCTTACGGACCTGATGAAGGAACTTTCTGGAAACAGCAGTACCGGTTTTCTGTCGTATGCAAAATTAAGGGCGGCCTGGGCGCAGGTTGGTAAGGATGCACCAGCGCATAAATTGGCCACAACCTTAGGGACCTATATCAATGATTTCACCATCAATCCACGTGGATTTATCTCCAATATGAATGATACCTATGGAAATCCAAACCTGGTTCCGGAATTCACGAATTCGTTGGAATTTGGCGCGGATCTTAAAATGTTCAATAACCGTATCGGATTGGATGTGACCTGGTACAAGACAAATTCGGATAATCAGATCCTGAGCACCAGGACTCCGCCTTCTTCAGGCTCGTTCTTGGCCGTGCTGAACGGTGGAGAGATCGAGAATGTTGGTTGGGAAGGGATTTTGAACGTGCAAGCAGTTAAGAAGCAAGATTTTTCATGGTCCTTCGATGTGAATTTCAGTAAAAATAAGGCCACTGTGCTTAATCTTCCTGGGTTCTTGGACCGGGTGGAACTGTCGGATGCTTGGGTAAAGGGCGATGCTGCACAAGGAGCTGCCTTCTTGAATTCTACCCTGTTTGGGATAAATGGAAAAACCTGGAAAACCAACGATGCCGGACAATATTTATTGGATAATAACGGTATGCCACAAGTAGTTTCGACCTTGTCCAATATCGGCGACCGTAATCCGGACTGGATCGGCGGCATCACCAACAATTTCCAATATAAAAACCTTGGATTATCCTTTATGTGGGATGTACGCCAGGGTGGCGATGTATTCAATGCAACGGCCTATACCTTGGTGTTGTCGGGTTTGAGTCCATTGACGCTGGATCGCGGAACGGCTGTGATTCCGGGTATCATCGAATCCACCGGAGCGACCAATACCACCGCTATTCCGTTGAATCAAGATTATTATACCAGCAGGTTTGCAAACAATGGGTATAATTTCGTGGAAGATGGAAGCTGGATCCGATTGCGTTATGTGAGTCTTTCGTATAAGGCACCGGCTTCGTTTACAGATAGATTGAAATTATCGAATCTCCAGTTCACACTGACCGGAAGAAACTTGTTGTTGTTCACGGATTATTCGGGAGTTGATCCGGAAGTTTCCGGATCTGGAGCAGGAGTAGCAGGAGCGGGGTCCTTCGGGTTTGACAACCTAGGGGTGCCAGCGACCAGGGGATTTGATTTAGGTTTGAAATTTTCATTTTAATAGGCCATGAAGAATTTTATTAAAAACAGTTTATATATAGCACTTGCAGCAACGAGTTTGGGATTGGGATCATGCCAGAAATTCCTGGATGTAAATGAAGATCCGAACAATCCCTCTAAGGTAGAGGCTGCGAGCAGGATTGCTGGAGCAATCACGACTTCAAGTGGGGCGGCACAGTGGCGTGCTTCGCGGGAGGTAGCCGGAGTAACGCAATATGGGGCCATACAGAGTGCCTCTTCAGGAGGTTATTCGGCAACGAATTGGCGATTTACTTCGGGTTATTTTGCTTGGCAGAATGCCTATGTGATCACGATGCCAAATGCCGTGGATATTATTGTATTGGGAGAGGAAGAAGGAAATCCACATTTTGTTGGGGTAGGAAAAACCTTATTGGCACTGAATTTCGGATTGCTGACCGCTCAATATGGCGATATCGTAGTCGATGATTTTTATAATGGTAAGGATATGATTTCCTTGGTCCCAAAATTCAATACCCAAAAAGAGGTCTACGAGCGTTTGCAGACCATACTTGATGAGGCTATTGCCGCTTTTGAAAGAACGGACAACAAGCGGGGCTTGCATGTGAAAAACGGAGACCTGCTGTACCAAGGGGATATTTCCAAATGGAAGAAGTTCGCTTGGGCCTTAAAGGCAAGGTACATGAACCATTTGAGCAAGAAATCGGGGCTGTACAATGCGGATGAGATCATCAAAGCCTGTCAGAATGCTTTCAATGGCGATGGTATGGATGCCGAGTTCCCTTATTTATCGGGCGGATTGTTGGTGGATGAAAACCCATGGTCGAGCTGGGGTGGTTTTGAATCCTTAACCAATCCTAGGTATTTTGCTTGGTCGCAGTTTTTTGTGAACATGCTGAGCTCTTTTCCGGTGACCAATAAATTATACCAGGATCCACGGATCAGTAAGATCATGCAGCCTGCGGCTTCTGATGGGAAATACCGTGGACCAGCGGCAGGGGCTTTTATTGCCAATGGACAAGGGGTTTTGCCAGATGGTTCGCCGGGCGATGCAAGCAAGACCAAGCCAGAGGATTACGGCAGGTTCAGCAAGAGTGGCTTCTACACCAATACCACTTCTCCTTTTGGTTTCATTACCTATTCGGAGGTGAAGCTGATCGAGGCAGAGGCACGATTGCGGAAAGGGGATAAGCCGGGCGCATTAGCCGCCTATGAAGAGGGTGTGAAGGCCAATATGCGTAAATTGGGGGTGTCTGCGGCGGATATCAATGCCTATTGGGCAGCGCAAGTAGCCGATAACCTGACTGGACATTTTGACCAATTGAATACAGGTCTTTCGCACATCATGCGTCAGAAATATATTTCCTTGTGCCTAAACCCAGAAACTTGGGTGGATATGCGCAGGATGGATTACAGTTCGGCAATCTATGGTCCGAGTCTGAAAAGACCGGCCAACCTGAACACGACTATTTTTGATCCGAACAACAATTCCCAATGGATACAAGCGATGCTTTATGAAAGTAATGAGCAGAACAGGAATCCGGAAGAGGTGGGTGATAATTCGGAGAAACACCGATTGTTGACCCCGCTTTGGTTCAATGTGGTAGAATAAAAGAAAAGGCTTGAAACAATGTTTCAAGCCTTTTTTTGATGTTGCCCGACCTGGATTCGAACCAAGACAAACGGCACCAAAAACCGTCGTACTACCATTATACTATCGGGCAATCCTTTTAGTTTTTTGTCTCAGGTTGTTCCCTTTTGACGATGCAAATATACGTCGAGTTTTCTAATTCGCAAATAAAAAAATAGGTTAATTGTTAAATATACTGATTTTCAATGCAATATTTTTTGGCTTTAAATGGCTCTCTGTGCATTTTATGTTGTTTTGCCTATTAGAACTGTATTAAATTCGAAACTATTTGTTCGTTTATTCGTAGGAATCCTTATTTTCGAAGCAGAATTATTAGAAAACCTGCTGGTACAACTATGAATTATAAAAAAATCAATAACCTGTTGGGATGGGCCTGTGGTATCATTGCTACACTGGTTTATGTGTTGACATTAGAAAAAACAACAAGCTGGTGGGATACAGGTGAGTTTATTGCCTCTGCCTACAAAATGCAGATTGTACACCAACCTGGTGCACCTTTATTCCTGATGTTGCAAAACATATTCTCAAATTTCGCCTTTGGCGATAATACCAAAATTGCTTATTGGATGAACGTGGGTTCGGCCGTATGTAGTGGTCTGACCATTACCTTCCTGTTCTGGACCATTTCGGCCTTGGCTAAGAAAGTATATGGAAGAATCAATACCTCTGGGGAACTATCCAATACCGCAATCATCAATATCATGGGTTCTGCTGCGGTTGGGGCCTTGGCCTATACCTTTACCGATACGTTCTGGTTTTCGGCCGTTGAGTCTGAAGTATACGCCATGTCTTCCCTTTGTACGGCGGTGGTCTTCTGGGCCATCCTGAAATGGGATGCACATGCCGACGAGCCGCAATCCAATAAATGGTTGCTGTTGATTGCTTATGTCATGGGGCTTTCCATTGGGGTGCACTTATTGAACTTATTGGCCATTCCGGCCTTGGCTTTGGTGGTGTATTTCCGCAAAACCAATAAAGTGACCACTTCTGGAGTGGTGAAAACCTTATTGTTAGGGGTGGTGATCCTGGGTTTTGTCCTTTGGGGAATTATTCAGTACCTGATCAAATTGGCGGCGCATTTCGATAGGATCTTTGTCAATTCTTTTGGCCTGGGATTCGGCTCGGGTGTTACGTTCTTTGCGCTATTGGTATTGGGTGTACTGGTTTGGGGACTATGGTATTCGCATAAAAAGATCAAGCCGATCATGAACATCGCTTTCCTGAGTGTGGCTTTTATTATTTTCGGGTACAGTTCGTTCTCGATGATCTTGATCCGTGCGAAGGCAAATCCAACCCTGAACAACTCCGATCCGGACAATGCTTTCTCTTTCTTGAGCTACCTGAACCGGGAGCAATACGGCGATGAACCTTTGTTCAACGGACGCTATTTCGATGCTAAGCCTACGGATATGCATGAAACGGGAAAAGTATACCGCAAGGATGCCAACCGTTATAACGTAGCCAGAAAAAAATACGATTATACCTTCGATAGAACTACGCTTTTTCCACGTATCTATTCGGAAAAACATGAAGCTTACTATCGCGACTTCCTGAACCTGCCGGAAGGAACTGCCCCTACCATGGGGGATAACCTGAAGTTTTTCTTCGGTTACCAGATCGGCCATATGTACAGCCGCTATTTTATGTGGAATTTTGTCGGTAGACAGAACGATGCCCAGGGGCATGGTCAATTTACGGAAGGAAACTGGATTTCGGGGATCAAACCGATCGATAATATGCTGGTTGGCGGACAATATGCGCTGCCTGAATCAGAAAAAGAAAATGCGGGAAGAAACACCTATTTCTTCTTGCCGTTGATATTAGGGATTCTGGGTGCTGTATGGCACTTCAAAAAGGACCAAAAAGATGCTACGGTGGTGGCGCTCTTGTTCTTCTTTACCGGATTGGCCATTGTACTTTATCTTAACCAAACACCGATGCAGCCAAGGGAGCGGGATTATGCTTTTGCAGGTTCTTTCTACGCTTTCTGTATCTGGGTGGGTATGGGTGCCCTTTGGATTTCGGATATGCTGAGCAGGAAGATGAACGCCAAAACGGCTGCCATGGCGGCAACAGGGGTATCCGTGCTTTGTGGACCTGTGCTATTAGCCAGCCAGAACTGGGATGATCACGATCGCTCGGAGAAATTCCTGGCTAGGGACATGGCGAAAAACTACTTGGAGTCTTGTGCGCCGAATGCCATCCTATTCACCTATGGGGATAATGATACCTATCCATTATGGTACGTGCAGGAGGTGGAAGGTTTCCGTACCGATGTGCGCGTAGTGAACCTGAGTTTATTGAGCTCGGATTGGTACATGAAACAGATGATGGAGAAAGTGAACGATGCGGATGCATTGCCATTGAACATCGATCCGGAGCAGATTAAAGATGGGGTGAGGGATGTGATCTATTACAATGATTTCAAGATTCCAGGACATGTAAACATTGAGGAATTATTGGCGGTGATGCTTTCTGATGATCCACAGGCAAAAGTACAATTGCAGAGTGGTGAATTCGGAAACCTGCTTCCAACGAAGAATATGCAATATAAGGTGGATAAAGCGGCGGTAATTGCCAATAAAGTGGTGCCTAAGGAATGGGAAGATGTGATTGTCGATACAATGCAATGGACTTACCCAGGAAATATCGTTAGCCGTGCTGACCTTTCGATCATGGCCATTCTGGCGAACAACAATTGGAAGCGCCCGGTTTATTTTACCACAACAACACCTGAAGAAAACTATATCGGATTGGGTAAATACCTGGTATCTGAAGGTTTTGCCTTGCGATTGATGCCGGTAGCCTCGGCGATGGAAGGCGATATGAGCACTCCGATCGCTGATGTGGAAGGTACTTACCATAACATCATCAATAAATACAAATGGGGTAACATTGCGCATGCGAAATATTTGGATCCGGATTCCTATCGTTACATCAGCATGTATGCGGGAAGTATCTTTGGGGAGACCGCACAAGGCTTATTGGCTAGCGGACATCAGGCTGAAGCCAAGAAATTGGTGAACAATGCCTATGAGAATCTTCCGAAACGTACCTACCTGATGTCGGAGATCTACGGTTATTCGAGCTTGATCGATGCGATGTACAAAGCAGGTGAACCTAGCAAAGCAACGGAAATCGTAAAACGCAATCTGAAATTCATCCGCGAGAACATGGCTTATTACATGGCGATAGCGGAAACAAAACCTAATCTGGAGATGCGGAATATGCGTTATGCCATGGCTTCCCTGCAACATTACCAACAGATCCTGACGACGGCGAACCAGAAAGAACTGTTGGCCGAGGCCAATCAGATCTTTGATCAGTATAAAGGACTTTTCCAAACAGGAGAGTAAAGAATTGATGCGGAGCATCAAGCATTAAATAATTGAAAAAAAGCAGCTTATTTCCTAAGCTGCTTTTTTTATGTTCAGGGAATCCGGGATTGCATTACGAATTTTGGAAAAAATGCCTTATTTTTGCCTAAATAAATCCATAGATGAAACAATCGAAATTATTAGATGGTCCTAAGTTTCAGATTACGCTCAAGCGATTGTCTCAACAATTAATTGAAAATCATGGTGATTTCAGTAATGCCGTGATCATCGGAATTCAGCCACGCGGAACCTATTTAGCAGAACGTTTAGTGAAAGAAATCAAAGAAATGACCGGGGTAGAAGTGCCTAAGGGAATTCTTGATATTACCTTTTATCGGGATGATTTCCGGATGAAAGGGGCTAGTCCATTGGCGGCGAATAGTACGGTGATCGATTTTATCATTGATGGCAAGGATGTGATCTTGGTAGATGATGTGTTATGGACCGGAAGAACCATTCGTTCGGCCATGGATGCGCTTCAGGCTTTTGGTCGTCCGAATCAGATTGAGCTTATGGTGTTGGTGGATCGTCGTTTTTCCAGACAGATCCCGATCCAACCGGATTATATTGGTATCCAGGTGGATTCCATCGATTCCCAAAAGGTTATTGTCAGCTGGAAAGAGGTAGATAATAACGATAGTATTGTGTTAATCACCGATAAGAAGTAGTGATTTTATATTGTTTTACAAATGTCAGCATCTGAACAACTTAGTACCCGTCATTTATTAGGCATAAAGGATTTGAACAGCAATGATATCCAATTGATCTTGGATACAGCGGCAAATTTTAAAGAGGTCTTGAACAGACCGATCAAGAAAGTGCCTTCCTTACGTGATATCACCATTGCCAATGTTTTTTTCGAAAACTCTACCCGAACGAGGTTATCTTTTGAATTGGCGGAGAAGCGCCTTTCGGCGGATATCGTGAACTTCGCGGCATCTTCTTCTTCAGTGAGCAAAGGGGAGACCTTGATCGATACGGTGAACAATATCCTGGCGATGAAGGTGGATATGATCGTGATGCGCCATCCTTATGCGGGAGCTGGGGTTTTCTTGAGCAGGCATGTGGATGCACAGATCGTGAATGCCGGTGATGGTGCGCATGAGCACCCTACGCAGGCTTTGCTGGATTCTTTTTCCATCAGGGAAAGACTGGGCGATGTGGCAGGTAAAAAAGTGGCTATCATTGGGGATATTTTACACTCGAGGGTAGCTCTTTCGAATATTTTATGTTTGCAGAAACAGGGTGCTGAGGTGATGGTCTGTGGACCAACCACCTTGATCCCCAAATATATTTCCTCCTTAGGGGTGAAGATCGAGCATGATCTGATGAAGGCGTTGAATTGGTGTGATGTGGCGAATATGCTGCGGATCCAGCTGGAGCGTCAGGATATTGCTTATTTTCCTTCTTTACGGGAGTATTCGATGTTGTATGGTTTGAATAAGCAGATCCTGGATTCGTTGGATAAGGAGATTGTGATTATGCACCCGGGCCCTATTAATAGGGGAGTGGAGATTACATCGGATGTGGCGGATAGTAGTCATTCCATTATTTTGGATCAGGTGGAAAATGGAGTAGCGGTGAGAATGGCCGTGCTTTATTTGCTGGCTGGGCAGAGGGGGTAGTTTTTGCTGCATTTCGTCATTGCGAGGAGGTGCTTTTTTCGTCATTGCGAGGAGGCCTTTCGTCATTGCGAGGAGGCACGACGAAGCAATCTTTCGACTTGTGTAAAGATTGCTTCGTTCCTCGCAATGACGCGTAAAGGAGACCCAATTCACATCCCACCCCAACCCCACACCCACACACACCCACACCGCACCTTCCCTTTTCCCAAACCCAACCCACCAACCCCCAATCCCATCTCCCCCCAAATCCCATTTCTGTTAAATAAAGTTAAATGCCTTAGGTTATTAACAGGTGTTAACAACTTTTGAGGAAAACATACAACATATCCATTAATTTCGTAGGTTGAAGGATTTGTGTCATTTTCACAATGAAACTACCTTCCATATTAATTATTTGACAGGCAATCTATTAAAGGAGTATTCAATCGTATGTATAAAAAAATTTACCAGGTAGGTGTGGCTTTGAGCTTAATGAGTACACCAGCATTGGCACAACATTCAGCTTGGCAAGAGGTAAATAAGGCTTATAAAGAAGGCTTAGAGTTATTTGAAAGGGGGAAATTTAGTTCTGCATCCAAACAGTTTGATCTGGTGGAGCAGATGAGGACCAAGTCGACCCTACAATTGGATGAAACCCAAGAGATCAGTTTACTTAAAGAGAATGTCCGTTATTATCAAGCGGTATGTGCAATTGAACTGGGCGAATCCGATGCGGAAAATCAGTTCCTGAAATTTATCCGCGACTATCCGGCAAGTGCCAATTCCAAAGCTGCCTATTTCCAGATCGGTAAATCCTATTACGCAAAGAAAGACTATCCTAAAGCGATCGAATGGTTCGAGAAAATCGATAGCAAAAACCTTGCTGGTGCGGAGAACTTAGAATACCGCTTCAAACTGGCATACGCTAAATTCATGACCGGCGATTATGAAGCTTCAAAACCGGTGTTTTTGGAGTTGAAAGATCAAAGAAGCCCATATCAGGAAGCAGCCATCTATTATTCGGCCTACCTAAGCTACCTTGACCAGGAATATAAAACCGCTTTAAATGAATTTGAACGCTTAGAAGGTTCAAAAACCTACGAGAACAGTTACCCTTATTATATTACTGCCCTGTATTTCTTGGATAAGCGCTATGACGAAGTATTAAGCTACGCATTGCCAAAACTGGAAACCACCAAGCAGGAAAGTGAGACCGACATGTTCCGCATTATTGCTGCCACCTATTTTATCAAAGGTGATTTGGACAAATCCAAAGAGTACTACGATAAATTCCAGGCGCAGGATCAAGGAAAAACACAGAACAATCAGGATAGTTACCAGATTGGATATATCAATTACAAATTAGGACATTACGAAAAGGCGATTGAGGAATTGAGCAAACTGGAAGAACCGGATGCTTATTACCAAAGTGCCATGATCACTTTGGGGGATGCCTACCTAAAAACTGGCAACAAACAAGGAGCTAGAAATGCATTCTTCAAAGCTTCGAAACTGGAGTTTGATCCAGAATTGAAAGAAGAAGGATTGTTCAATTATGCGAAGCTTTCCTACGACCTGGAATTCCACCAGGTAGCGTTGGATGCCATCCAGGAATACATCAAAACCTATCCTAGAACCAAAAGAAACGAAGAGGCGAGAACCTTGCAGGCGGAGGTATTGTTGAGTACCAAGAATTACCGCCAGGCTGTAGATGTGTTGGAAGCCCTGAAAAATAGAGGTAAAGAAGCTAACGCAGCTTACCAGAAAGTAACGTATTACCGTGGATTGGAATATTATAACGAGCGTGCATTTGAGAACGCGATTTCCATGTTCATGCGTTCGGAAGAAAACCGTTATGATGAGGAGATTCATGCTTTAGCTACCTATTGGAAAGCAGAAGCCATGTACGAGGTTCGTAAATACAAAGAGGCGGTTGCCAATTTCAATAAATTCCTGGCTTTGCCAGCAGCCCGTAAAACGGATGTGTACAACTACGCGAATTATGCCTTGGCGTATGCGGCTTTCCGTGCGGATAACTACAGTACAGCAGCCAACTATTTCGAGCGCTTCTTAGCGGGCGGAGGTAAGGATGGGATCGATCTGAATACCCGCAACGATGCTTTTGCGCGTGCAGCAGATTCGTACTTGGCGATTAAAAATTACAGTAAGGCCGCTAATTATTACGACCGTCTGATCGCATCGGGCGCGCAGAGTCAAGATTACGCCTTATTCCAAAAAGGGATATTATTAGGTCTTCAAGGAGATAACAATGGAAAGATCGCAACGCTGAATACGGTGATGTCGAAATACCCTAAATCCAATTATGCGGATGATGTGGCCTTCGAAGTCCCTTATACCTATTTCTTGATGGGCAACCATGACGAAGCGATAACCGGTTTGCAGAAAATGGTGGAGCAGTATCCACGTAGTTCATATGTACCTAGAGCATTGGTGACCATTGGTTTGGTACAGTACAACAAAGATCAGAACGATGCGGCTTTGGCTACCTTCCAACGCGTCGTAAACCAATACCCTACGACGGATGAAGCGAAACAGGCTTTGGGATCCATCGAAAACATCTACTTGGATAAAGGGGATGCTTCGGGATACATCCGCTATGCGACTGGAACCAATATTGGTGACTTGAGCACGGCAGAACAGGATGCACATACCTTCTCCATCGCCCGTACCTTATTCGATCGTGGAAACTGGCAAGCAACTGTGGAGGCGGTGAATGCGTATTTCGATAAGTTCCCGAAACCGATCAATGAGAAACATGCGCGTTTCTTACGCGGGGAAAGTAATGCTAACCTGGGTAAGGACAAAGAAGCTTTGCATGATTTCAATATCATCATGAATGACTGGACTTCGGCCTATACCGAAAAGACCTTGATTTCTGTAGCGAAATTACATCTACGCAATAAAGCTTATAACGAAGCGACGCAAGTATTGAAGAAATTGGAGCTGACTTCGGAATACAAAGAGAACTATGGTTGGGCGGTGAACAACCTATTAGTGAGTTATTTCAATATCGGCGATTATACCGAAACCTTGAACTATGCGAACATCATCAAGAAGTATGAAAAAGCTTCGGAAGAGGATATAGCTAAAGCGCATCTATATGCAGCTAAGGCTTATTTGTCGACCAGTAGAGGTTCTGAGGGCATGAAGGAATTGAACCTTGCTGCCTTGAAATCTAAAACCGAAACCGGCGCCGAGGCACGTTATATGGTGGCGGAACAACAAGTGAAGAACAAGAACTACGATGGGGCGATCAAATCAGCTTTGGATATCTCCAATTCCTTCTCTTCGTATGATTATTGGGTGGCCAAAGGATTTATCCTGATGGCTGAAGCCTACCAAGCGAAAGGGGATAATTTCCAAGCGAAATCGACCTTGGAAAGTGTGATCGAGAATTACGAGACCACGGATGACGGCATCCTGGAAACGGCTAAAAATTTGTTAGAAAAAATTAAATAAGAATAGGAAAAAGATGAAGGTCAACACATTTTTTAAAAAATCTACCATATTAACCTGCTTATTGGGAATGGGCTATGCGGCTTCGGCGCAGACGCCAGAAAAACCAGTAACATTGGATTCTATTGATATTGTACGTGATTACCGCCCTATTCTTGCTGATGCAGTAAAAATTCGTCGTAGTCCCGATATGTCCAATAAAAGAGAGTACATGCCGAAATTGAATTACGGAAATGTGCCGGATAAGAAATTGGACATCAATACCGGATTGAAGGAACTGAAGATCATGGAAACCCCATTTTCGCAGATCTTTGATCTAAAGAGTAATTATGCCAAATTTGGTATTGGGAACTTTAACACCATTTTAGGTGAAGCCTATTTTGCAGTGGAAGATTATGAGGACATCCGTTTTGGAGGATATGCCAAACACCTGAGCCAAAAAGGAAACCTGGAAGACCAGAAATTCTCCAGACAGGAAGTTGGGATCTTCGGACGTCGGATCTTACCGATGTTTACCCTGAATGGTTTAGTGGGATACAATGGTTTCGGAACACGCTTCTATGGTATTCCATTGGCAGATGACGAAACACCGTTAAACCCAACCCGTGAGGCACAACGTTTTAACGATATCTTCCTTTCGGCAGAATTGACCAGCAATTATGATCCTAACAATGCGGATGCACTGAGCTATTCACTAAAAGCGGATGGATATATCTATAAGGACAAATATGATGCAGGTGAGAATTCCATCGCCCTTGCAGGATACTTGAACAAAAGGGTAAATTCTTTCAATGTAGGAGCTAACCTTGCGGTAGATCTGAATTCTATTAAAGGCGTGAATACACCTGATGGTTCTTTGAACAACTCGATAGCGAACATTAATCCTTACATCAAATTCAAAGGCGATAACTATAACATTACGTTAGGAGCGAACATTGTTTCGGAATTTGGCGATAGTTCCAGATTCAACATCTTCCCAGAAGCCGAGATCGACTTTGCTTTGGTGCCAGAATACTTTTATATTTTTGGAGGGGTTAAAGGTGGTGTGGAAAAAGGATCTTTCCGCAGTTTTACGAAATTGAATCCTTATTTGGGACCAAACCTGAACATCCAGAACACAGTAGACCGTATGAATATCTATGGGGGTATCAAAGGGAATGCAGGTGCCACATTTGGCTATAAAGTAAAGGCGTTCTACAGAAAAGTAGAAGGATTACCTCTTTTTGTCAACAATCAGACAACACCGTTCAATTTCGGGTTGATCTATGATGGTGATGGCGATAATGCGGTTAAACATGTAGGTTTAGAAGGAGAGATCAATGTTCGTCTTTCGGCCTTGGTTAACCTTGGTGGTCGTTTGAACATCGACAATTATACCATGGTGGTTGAGGATGAAGCTTGGCACATGCCGAAAATGCGCTTAGCAGCCAATGCTCGATTTAACATTTCGGAGAAACTATTTATAGATGCCGAAGCGTTATTCCATGGGAATTCCTTTGCAAAAGAATATCGATTCGCGACCCAGAATGGTCAACCTGATGCGACCTTCCAGAAAACAACGGTTCCTTCCTTCTTCGACCTAAGTGCTGGTGCGGAGTACAAAGCAACCAAGCAATTGGGAATTTTTGTGAAAGCGAATAACATTTTGAATACAGAATACCAACAGTACCTATATTATCCTAAATTAGGGTTTAATATTTTGGGTGGTATTAATTTTTCATTTTAAGGTAGACAAACTTTAAATTTGCACCGAAAAACGGATTCATGGATTTAGGAAGATATATTTATCAAGTATTAAAACACCGAAATGAAGTGTTTGTAAAAGGGTTGGGCGTATTTAAACGCATCCATACCTCTTCTGTATTTGATGAACGTAAAGGTGTTTATTTACCACCATTGACTTATTTGGAGTTCGATCCGAAGTCGGTGGAAGGGGTGGATATCGTAGAATACATACAGCAGGCGAAGCAGGTATCCCACGCAGATGCGCAGGATGCTGTGCAAGAGGCTGTCATCAACCTGTTTGAAGAAATCAAGGATCATGGGCAGGCGAGCCTGACCCATCTTGGCCAATTGATCAGACATGGTAACTCTCTTGTTTTTAAAGCGGAGGATCTAAGCGGATTCCAATTGGAACCTGTGGAAGCCGGAGAAATCCTACCAACCGCTGTAGTAACAGCGCCTGAAGAGGAACTAGAGGTGGAGGAAACGGAAGCCGAGCCAGCGGAGGAGCAGACAGTCGAGGAAACCGAAGTCACTGAGGAAGCACCAAGCGAAGAGCATGTTGCTTTTGCCGAAGAACCCGAAGCGATTGTCGAAGAACCGGTCTATGAAGAAGAAGTTCCGCGTTCATCGAATAAATTGGGTTGGTTTATTGCAGCAGCCATCCTTGCCATTGCGGTTATTGGCGGCTTGGCATACAACAAAGGATTTTTTGGAAAAAGTACCTCGACAACAGCCTTGGATAGTAATAAAAATCAGGTAGTAGCACAGAACAATACCGCTTTGGCTACTGCGGACAGCAGCACCTTAGCACAGGATTCTTTAGGTAGAGCTGATTCAACAGCGGCCAAAGATTCTGCAGCCGTGACACCTGTAGCTAGCGAAGAAACAAAAAAACCTTTGATCCCTGCCGGTCATCAATATTCCATCGTCATTGGCAAGCATGCCACCTTGGCGCAGGCATTCGATCAGGCAGAATCATTCAATAAAGCGGGAGTGACCTCTGTTCGGGTAATCCCAAGTAAATTGGCACACAACAAGAAAACAGTCATCTGGGATACGTATGTAACAAAAGCTGAAGCGGATTCCGCGTTGCGAGTTGTTCAGAAACGTCATGTAGCAGATGCCTGGGTTCAAAAACTGAATTAGTAATCAATCACAAACAAGCATAACTTTTAATAATCATTATGTCATTAGTACAAGCAACAGTTGATACCTTAAATCAAGTTCAACAACAAGCATTACCGGTAGTCGTTCAGGAAGATCTTAATCTTCTTCAATTATTGATGAAGGGTGGATGGATCATGATCCCAATCCTATTGTTATTCTTCTTAGGATTAGTCATCTTTTTCGAACGTTACATCACCATTTCCAAAGCAGGTAAAACAGAGGGTGGATTATTAGCGCAGGTAAAAAGTAATGTCCTTGCCGGAAAATTGGATTCTGCGATGGCGGTATGTCGTTCTAGCAATTCTGCATTATCCAGAATGTTGCAAAAGGGATTGACCCGTGTTGGTCGTCCGATCAAAGACATTGAAGGAGCGATTGAAAACCAAGGAAAATTAGAGGTTTCCCGTTTGGAGAAGAACATCAATATCTTGGGTATCATTGCAGGTATTGCGCCGATGCTTGGTTTCGTAGGAACGATCTTCGGGGTAATCCAGATCTTCCGTGATGTAGAGGTAGCAGGCGGTATTGATATCGGTTCGGTATCGGGTGGTCTATATGTGAAAATGATCGCATCGGCTTCCGGATTAACCATCGGTATCTTAGCCTACATTGGTTACCATATTTTGAATATGATGGTAGAACGCTTGATCTTGCGTATTGAGACGGATGCTATCGAATTTATTGATCTATTGGATGAGCCTAGCTTATAATAGCTAAGAGCGCGAACATTCCAAAAGCTTTATATATCATACTATGAATCTACGTAATAAAAGAAATAAACCAGCTGCCGAGGTACACACCGCTGCGTTGAACGATATCATGTTCTTTTTGATGTTGTTCTTCCTTTTGGCCTCTGCAGTTGCCAACCCACAGGTTGTCAAACTACTATTACCGAAATCTTCTGCTGGAGAGCAATCAGTGGCAAAAAAGACCATGACCATTTCGGTAACCAGTGATTTGACCTACCATGTGGATAAACAAGCCGTACCGTTTGAGAACTTGGAAAGTTATATCCAATCGAATATCGCTACGGGTGAAGAGTTGACCATCATGCTGTATGCAGATGAAACAGTGCCGATCAAAAACATCCTTTCGGTGATGGATGTGGCCAATAAATTAAAAGTGAAACTTGTTTTGGCTACGGAGCCTAAAAGAGACTAATTACCTGGGTAATTAAACGTTTCTTTCGGCAGGTAGTCGAATTGATTAGGAATTAGGATATGTATTACCATCAATATCAAGAAGAAAATAACCTTGGGAAGGCGTTTGGGATATCGTCTTTGGTGATGATCGCCTTGGCGGCCATCGGGTTTTTTATTGTGTTTTCAGAAGACTTGCCGGAATACGGGATGGGCGGTATTATCGTGAATTACGGTACTTCCCCGGAAGGTATGGGCGATGATTACATGAGTGTGGATGAACCATCCATGGATGAAAATGCCAATAATGTAAAACCGGATAAGATCGATCCAAATACCACACCAATTCCAACCCCATCGCAGCAAGTAACGGATAAAGCGGTACAGACGCAGGATATGGAAGATGCGCCAGTGGTACCGAAATCGGAGAAGCCTGTAAAGGCCAATGCGGATCAGGCTACTACGGAGAAGAAAGACGCTACACCAGCGGTCAATCCGAATGCCTTGTATAAAGGCAAGAAGAACAACGCGCAGGGTGTAGGGGATGGTACAGGAAGTACTGCCGGAAACCAGGGCTCGAAGTTAGGAGACCCATTGGCATCGAATTATGGTGAAGGTGGATCTGGTTTTGGAAACACCATGCTTTCCTTGGAGAACCGTCGTTTCGAGGTTCGCCCGAATGTGGAAGATAATGGCCAACAGACCGGTATTGTCAAAGTGGAATTTACTGTTGATAAAAGCGGAAACATCATTCGTGCCCGTCAAGCTAAAGGAACTACAATCGCTGACTATAGGTTGGTGCAGAAATGTGTGGATGCGGTTCGCAGAGCACGTTTGAATTCTTTAGCCAATGCTCCGGATACCCAAACCGGATTAATTACCTTCAGATTTAGAGTAAGATAATCTTTCTAGAATATGAAAACATTTACAGAGGTAATCGAGTATCTTTATGCTCGATTACCTATGTTTACCCGTGATGGCGCTTCAGCCATTAATCCCGATGTAGATAAAACACTTTTACTGTGTGAAGCATTGGGAAACCCCCATAAAAAATTCAAATCCATACATATCGCCGGAACCAATGGTAAAGGCTCCAGTTCGCATATGTTGGCTTCTGTGCTTGCTGCATCGGGCTATAAGACCGGATTATACACTTCGCCTCATTTGGTTGATTTTAGGGAAAGGATTCGCTTAGATGGCGCTATGATCCCGCAGCAACAGGTAGTTGATTTTGTGAACAAGCACAGAGCATTGATCGAAGAGATCCAACCTTCTTTTTTTGAAGTGACGGTGGCATTGGCGTTTGATTATTTCGCAAATGAACAGGTGGATATCGCCGTGATCGAAGTGGGATTGGGCGGGCGTTTGGACAGCACCAATATCATTTCGCCTGAGCTATGTCTTATCAGTAACATTGGGATGGACCACATGAACGTCCTGGGGGATACCCTGGAAGAAATAGCTGGCGAAAAAGCAGGAATCATCAAAGCGAACACGCCTGTAGTGATCTCAGAAAAACAAGCGGATATACAGCATGTTTTTATCGAGAAGGCAGCCGCTATGCAAGCGGAACTGTCCTTCGCTACGGATGTTTTAGAATTAATCGATGCAGCGCGCACGACGGAGGGATTACAGGTGGAGGTGTTGAATAAGGCGACACAAGAAAAGCAGCAATGGCTATGCGACCTAACAGGTACATATCAGCAGAAAAATATCTTAGGCGTGCTTACATCCATCCAAAAGCTGAAAGAATTGGCCTATGTGTTGCCAGATGAACAAGTGGCTTATGGCCTAAGCCATGTGCAGGAAAGCACCGGACTCCGTGGAAGATGGCAGACCTTGCAAACATCTCCTTGGGTAATCTGTGATACCGGGCATAATGAAGATGGGATAAAAGAAGTATTGAAAAACCTTCAAACCCTAAGCTACCAAAAACTACATATCATCTTTGGTGCGATGAAGGATAAGGACCTGAGCCATATCCTGCCCCTGTTGCCTAAGGATGCACACTATTATTTTGCAGCGCCCGATATGCCCCGGGCAATGCCTGCAGATCAGCTAAAGCAATTGGCATCAGGTTTTGATCTGAAAGGAAATCATTACGGAAGTATTGAAGAAGCATTTGATGCTGCCCAACAACAATATCAGGAAAATGACCTGATCTTTGTAGGCGGAAGTACCTTCGTCGTAGCGGAGTTGTTGACTAATCGTTTTTAGTCAACTCTCCACGTAAAGGTTCCTGTATCCAATGCGCCACTTCCTCTTGAGATTCAATCTCGCCCTGAAGGTACATAAGCTTGGTTACAGCAGTCTCAAATGTCATGTCGTAGCCATTGAGTATACCAATGCATTTTAATCCATTAGAGGTCTCGTAACGGCCTAGTTCCACTGAACCTACCTTACATTGGGATATATCCAAGATATTCTTTCCCGATTTTACAGCATCAGCCAGTAGGTTCAAGAACCATTCGTCCGTCATGGTATTACCGGATCCAAAAGTCTCCATCACAATACTGCGAACATCCGAGTTCAATACCGCTTCAATGGTTTCTTTACTGATGCCAGGGAAGAGTTTCAGTACGCCTACGCGCGTATCGATATGGTAATGGCAAATGAAGTCCTTACCCTCATTATTCAAAAGTACTTCCTCATTGTATCGGATATGGATTCCAGCTTCTGCCAATACCGGGTAGTTGGGCGAACGGAATGCCTCAAATTTATCCGAATTGTATTTGAAGGACCTATTTCCACGGAACAGTTTATTATCAAAAAGAATACATACCTCCTGAATGATCGCACGACCATCCTTTTTGGCGGATGCAATTTCCAATGCTGTCATCAGGTTCTCCCGAGCATCCGTACGAATCTCCCCGATAGGTAATTGGGATCCCGAGAAGACCACGGGTTTCTGAAGCCCTTCCAACAGGAAACTCAGCATCGACGCTGAATAGGCCATGGTATCCGATCCATGGAGGATCACAAATCCATCGTAATGCTCATAATTATCACGGATGATCTTGGCCATTTCCAACCATATACTCGGTCTCATGTTAGAGGAGTCGATGATGGGGTCGAAGGAATGCACCGTCAGCTTATAATTCAAACGACTTAAGTCCGGAAGGTTTTTTTCGATCAACTCAAAGTCAAATGGAATAAATGTTCCTGTTTCAGGGTCCTTAACCATACCGATGGTTCCACCTGTATAAATGATAAAAATGTTATACATGGACTAGATGTTAAATACTTTTTTAGAATTATTGGTTGTTATTTCAGCTAATTTCTCCAGCGATATTTCGTGTATATCCGCTACTTTTTGGGCAACATGTACCAAGTAGCTGCTTTCGTTCTCTTTGCCACGGAATGGAACCGGTGCTAAGTAGGGGGCATCCGTTTCAAGGACAATATGCTTCAGGTCGATCTCCTTTACCACGGCATCCAATCCTGCCTTTTTAAAGGTGACCACACCACCGATTCCCAACATGAAATTCAGGTCGATGGCCAACTTAGCTTGGTCGAGATTTCCTGTAAAGCAATGGAAGATCCCAAAAAGACGACCATCCTGTTCCTCTTTCAAGATCTCAAATACTTCATCAAAAGCCTCTCGGCAATGTATGCTGATCGGTAATCCCATATCCTTCGCCCAATTGATCTGCTTTCGGAATGCCGCTTGTTGCCACGCAAGGCTGTCCTGCTCCCAATAAAGGTCGATGCCAATTTCGCCGATTGCATAGATCTTTCTGCTTTGGATCTCCTGTTCAATTTGATCTAATACTTGCGTATAATCTTCCTTAACACTGCAGGGATGCAAGCCTAACATCGGGAAACAATGGGATGGATATTCGCCGACGGTCTGATAGACCATGGGAATGGATTCGAGATCCACATTCGGAAGGAATAAGCGATCGACCCCTTGCTCCAAACAACGTTGCATCTGCTGTTTCAACTTGTCGGGTTCCGTACTGTAATAGATATGGGTATGCGTATCTGTTAGCGAATATTTTTGCGGACTGCTTATTTCTTCCATGGAGCCAAAGTTAATATTTTGTTATTGAATGTGCTCCTATAGAATAAAAAATCGCAGTTATTTCAAAAATAACTGCGATTCATTATTAATATTTCAATATTTTAACCTGGAGGCCAACAACATTATGGTGTTGGAACCGGAATAGTAGGTTGTGCAGGTGTTGGTTCTTCTTTTGGACCAGGGATAATTTCCAATACATCCACATCAAATACCAATGGTGCATATGCTGGAATCATGTTTCCTTGAGCACGCTCACCGTATCCTAAAGCGGAAGGAATGATGAAAGTAGCTTTTGATCCTTTTTTCAATAATTGAAGACCTTCAGTCCATCCTGGAATAACCGGTGTATGACCGATACGTACGCGCAATGGCTCGTAAGGTCTCATTGGTTGGTGGATTTTCTCTTTTTTAGCAGTCTCTGGATTGTTCGTATCGAACATTTTTCCAGTTGTCAAGCTACCAGTGTAGTTCAATACTACGGTATCACCTACAACAGGGCTGTTGCCAGATCCTTCTGCTTTGATAACATATTGTAATCCTGAAGCTGTTTTCTTAGGTGTCAATTTGTTTTTCTCCACGTAGCTAGTGATTTTACCTTGCTCTGCTTTTTTCAGGTTTTCTGTTTCAGCTAGGTAGAATTTGTTCACTTGTTCGAATAGAGCCGAGTCAGTTAAATTACCTTTTTTGAAGTGTTTTTTAACTTTTACCGTGAATTGGATGTATTTATCAGCGATATCTGGTTTTGGTTGGCCAGTTCTAGCTGCCATCGTATCCAAGTTCAATCTGAATACTGCGCTATCGCCTTCACCCAACATTTTTAACATGGTATTGTTATCACCAGGGTATCCACCTTGCATCAATGAATCTGGGTAGATAGGTGCAATTTGGGACATACCTAAATCATAAGTACTTCCTAAAAGGGAGTCACGGTCAGTTTCAACGATCATATCCAACGCTAGGATATCACCACCTACTGCTTTTTCAGCGCCGCCATCCTTGATATACTTATATTCAAGGCCACCTTCACCTTTTTTAAAATTCTGACACGATGCAAAGAATAGTCCTGCTAGTGCCGTTAAAACTACAATCGATTTTTTCATTTTTCTATTTATAACTCTTAAAATATGCTATGTTAAATATTCTTTATACTCCGGCAAGATGGATTTGAACCTGCTTACCACTTCGCCTAATTCCTCTGTAGAATTTCCGCCGGCAGCATTCAAATGACCACCGCCATTGAAATGCTTCTTACAGATTGCATTACATGGGATTTCTCCAATGGAACGCAAAGATAATTTAATTAATTCAGTTCTATCGACAAATAATCCGGCCAAACGTATGCCTTTGATCGATAGGGCATAGTTCACCAATCCTTCCGTATCACCAGTCGTCACATTGAACTTCGCCAGATCATCCTTGCTCAATGAAAACAAGGCCGTATGATATTCTGGAATCACCTCCAAACAGTTCAATAAGGCATAGCCTAAAAACTTAAGCCTGTTCTCCGTACTGCTGTTGTATATCTGTTCATGGATTTCCCAGTTTCTAGCGCCTGCCTCCAATAAACCTGCAATGATCAGGTGTACTTCCGCCGTGGTCGATTTAAATCGGAAAGAACCGGTATCTGTCATAATCCCTGTATACAAACAGGTGGCTATTTGCTCATCGATATGTGCTTTATCCTGAAATTCTTCCACGATAAATTTATACACCAATTGAGCGGTTGCTGCTGCATTGGAATCCCAATAGCAGACAGTAGCAAAATCCTCTGGATCCAAATGGTGGTCGATCATCCATTTCTGGCCTTTCGCTTCCCTGATAACGGGTTCCAGGATGTTGGTACGAGATAATGCGCTATAGTCCAAACAAAAGATGATTTCTGCCGCATCGAACAAAGATTGTGCATAGGCTGTATCTTCCGTATAGAAGACCAATTCCTCACGGCCAGGCATCCAATCCAAAAAGGTTGGAAAATCCGACGATAGCACGATGTGCACATCATGGCCTTTCTTCTTCAACCAATAGTACAAGCCTAAGGAAGAGCCAAGGGCATCTCCATCAGGTTTATGATGGGTAGTGATGATGATCTTTTTAGGTCTGGATAGTTCTACTAAATATTCTTCTCCTGTCAACATACGAATTTTGTGATTGCAAACCTAATGAAAAAAAATCGGCAATGAAAAAAAACCTTAATGCCTAAATGCATAAAGTTTCCAATCCCGACGGGTGCAAATCAGATAATTCCCCGAATTGTAATTTATTTTTCCATCATAGAATAGAGGCTGGGCCTCTACAGGATACCCATCTGCTATTCCACCGTTCTCTGTAAATAAATAGATCAGATTGGTGCCCTGTGGCGCTATGCCCATCTTTACCAAACCAGATCCTGCAGGGAAATAATAAGGCTTGTTTTCAATCTTCTTGGTAAAGGTATGATCAAACAGCGGCTTAACGGTATTGCCCAATTCCAGCACCTGTAGCACTGAACCATCCAACACGATCATTTCTGGGGCAGAAGTGCCTGCAATATTCTCAAATTCGGCCTGGTATTTTGCGTCCCATTTTCCTTCATATACCACCTTGCTCTCGCCCTGTTTATTTATTTCATAGACTTTACCGTCCTCATCGGCGGCATAGAAAACATAGCCGTTTTCTTTCTGTACAATGCCCAGGTTGGAGATAAAATTAACATCCCCAGGCACATCGATCTCTTGGGTTTTATTTCCACCCATATCAAAGAAATAAACCCTTCCGTAACTTGTAGCCACAACCACCTGATTGTCCACAAACTGTGCAGGCCCCATTAAGTTCCCTTCCACTGTCACATTATCCCAGCCCACTACAGCACCACCTTCCAGGTCATAAGCCATTAGTTTGTTCTTACCCGGAATGATCAGCATTTTCTGGTTTCCCCAATCCACATAGGTAGGTTGAAAGCTTGGCTCAGCAGAAACACTGCTGGAAAAGCCAGCCATCATTTTTCCATGGGGATCAAAACGATAGAGTCTTCTTCGATCTGTTACTAGCACGAGCGAACGATCCTCCAATTGTAGAGTCTTTCCAACAATCCTCCCTGAAAATACCGTAGACCACAGTTTATTTCCACTTGGGTGGATGGCATGAACCGTATGGTCCTGCTCTTGGGCCATGATAAACTGGGAGGTGTCCGAATGTTCAAACACATAAGGTCCCGATATCAATCGGCTACCCATGCTGTAGGTCCAATCGGCATTGACTCCTAATCGGTTTTTACTTTTATAGATTCCATAAAGGCGGCTGATAAAATTACCGGCATTGCCCGACAACTGTAACGACCAGGAATAGAATTCCTGATAGCCATAATCTTCCTTATTCCTAAAGTTTCTACTGTAGGTATTGGTCAAGTTATTGATCAAAAAGTTGCTGGCATTTTTGGTGTTCAGGAAAAAGGTAACATTGGCTTCATTTCCTTGGATCTGCTCATAGTTCTTAAAGCCTATTCCACCGATCAACAAATCTTTACGCTTCCAGGTACGTAGGTATTCCTGTAAGGTAGATTGTTGGTTCGCCAAAACGATAAGATCATTTACTCGAACAAAATAAGGCCTCGAAAAGGCTTTTAGTCCTTCTCCGAAGTAGCGATAGGGCATATTGGCATGTCTAAACCTATAGATGCTATCGCCAACTGTTTCGGCGAGATCCGGCAAGATTTGCTCCAATTTACTGCTGTCTTTGATGGCAATAAAACCTAGATAATCCGAATTGCTCTGTTCCACAACGGCAAAATCTCCAGCAATCACCGATTTAAAATCAGCTACCAGGTTCGGTCTATCCTTAGCGATTTCCCTTTCCTGATCGGTTAACTGTTTCGCCCCGTCCTGACCCTGTTGCCATTTAGCCAAATCGGTAAACCAAGCATTCGCATCGGAAAAGGAGTATTCCACAAACATCATCGCATTCGAGGGGAAATAATTGTACAAGCGTTGGACCGTTTTGCGTTGGTTGGCGAACAAAGCGATATATTGACTGTCTTTATCCTCCAGTTCACTCTCGCCCGAAAGCATCAAGGCATCCTGTTTATAATTGATGTTCCAAACCGTCTGTCCTTTTAATTGAATGAACTGACGTAGAAAATCGCCCGCCTTATTCCGCTTAAAGGCTGCAAAAAATGCTGGGAGGTTCTGTTGTGGAACATATACCGTAAAAGGTGAATTACGGTTGCTATGTTCATTGAAATAGGTTATTTGAGACTCCTTAAGTTTTTCCTGCTTTTTGTCGAGTACTTTCAACAACAGCTCTTTGTTATAGCTGGCAAAGAAAATATTGGATTGATAACTTACGTAAAAACTCGAATCGGAGATTTTACTTTGGGTAGAATCCTTCAACACCTGTTGAAAGGTATAGATCGTATGCCCCAAACTATCGGATTTGCCGAATTTAAACTGGGCGCTTAATTGACCCAGCAATTGATCCATCGCTTCTTTTTCAGGTTCTTCTACAACCGGAATACTATAGAGCATTTCCGTTTGATCCTTCCCTGGATGTAAGGATATAAAAATATCTGATCCACCCAGGTAACTGGATAGATTTTTATTCCTTAAAAGTTGCTGTTTGAGGAGGTTCAACTGTTCCAGATCCTGCTTGCCAAGGATGGCCTGGAAAATTTCAAAATCCTTAAAGATATTATCCGTTGTCTCGTCGTTCACAAAGGAAGCGACCAAGTAAGTATCACTGGGTAAAAATGCGATAGGTTTTACCGCTTCTTTTTTTTCTGAGTCCAATCCACCAAAGTAGAAAACCGATGCTACGATGACTGCGATGAATAGAAGAACAGAAACAATTATTGTATTTCTCATGTTCGAAAAGCCTTCCGAGGTATTAGTTTATGTTGAATATATACAAAATTGCAAAATTAGACGAGTTTTTTAGGAAGTTATTTTATACATTTATAAACGAAAAAATAACCAACAATTATTTTAACGGCATATATGAACAAGCAAATAATTCTAACTGCCTCATTTTTTGGCTTGCTTGCAGTGATCTTGGGCGCTTTTGGAGCTCACGGCCTGGAAGGCAAAATTTCTGAGAAACAGTTAGAGACATGGGGAACAGCCAATCAATATCATTTTTACCATACATTGGCATTGTTATTCTTATCCACTTTTTCTAGGGCAAAAAGTCAATCCATCAAGGTTTCTTATATCATGTTTACCTTGGGTATCTTTTTGTTTTCCGGTTCACTTTATCTTTTGAGTACCAGAAACCTGTTCGGGATTGAGAATATTTCGGTAATAGGCCCCATCACACCATTGGGAGGCGTATGCTTCATGGTCGGATGGATAGCCTTATTTGTAGCAGCTATGAAGAATAGAGCATAAGCATATTAAAAATTAAATTGATGGAAGCTGTAGGCCTTGGTCTGCAGCTTTTTTTTATGCTAAAATGAGCCTAATATTCCCTATTTTTGTTATATGTCTCAAGCGGAATTATTAGCCTCAAATCGAAAGACTTTATTTGTTGAAGTGATCTTGCCACTGGCCATCGCCAAAAACTATACCTATCGGGTTCCTCTGGAACTCAACGAAAAGGTAAAAGTCGGTTGCAGGGTGATCGTACAATTCGGAAAGAATAAAATCTATTCGGCCATCATTGTGGCAATAAGTGAAGAGGCCCCGCTGCAATATGAGGCAAAGTATATCCTGGATGTGGTAGATGATGATCCGGTCATCTTTCCCAACCAGATCGCTTTATGGAACTGGATTTCGGAATACTACATGTGTTTTCCGGGGGATGTCATGCAGGCTGCACTGCCTGCGGCATTGAAAATGGCCTCCGAGACCAAGATCATGGCAGCGGATGATCCTACCTTGGATCGAAGCCAGATTTCCGATAAAGGATTCATGATCCTAGAAGCATTGGACCTTGCCGGAGAACTGACCGTCAATGATGTTATCAAAATCTTGGGACAGAAAACGGTATTCCCTTTATTGAGAAGCCTTTTTGAAAAAGGTTATATCTTGATCTCGGAAGAGATCAAGGAAAAATACAAAGCAAAGACCAAAGCTTTTCTACGATTGGCATCTATCTTTAATGATGCGGATGGAAAGAGAGAACTATTGGACTCCCTGAATAAAGCCCCTAAACAACAGGATGCGGTCCTTGCCTTTATGCAATTGCAAAAAACAAAAACAGATATCAGTAGGCAAGATGTCATGGAGGCCTCGGGTGCCTCCGCAAGTGCCATAACCGCCCTGATCGATAAAGGGGTATTTGATGTGAAGGAAAAAGTGGTGAGCCGTTTCGAAGGAACGGATGTCTTATTATCCCCGGATTTTAGCTTTAATGAAGCCCAGCAAACAGCATTCGATCAGATCAAATCCAATTTTGAATCCAAGGATGTGGTGTTGCTACATGGGGTTACCGCCTCGGGTAAAACCCAACTCTATATCCGCCTCATCGAGGAATGCCTGACAACCGGAAAATCAGCTTTATACCTGCTGCCAGAAATCGCATTGACCGCGCAGATTACCGAACGCCTCAAACTGCATTTTGGTGATAAACTGGGGGTATACCATTCCCGCTTCAACGATAATGAGCGCGCAGAGGTGTGGCATCGGGTAAGGAAGGGCGATTTTCAAGTGGTCATCGGCGCCAGGTCTTCTGTTTTTCTTCCCTTTTTCGATCTGGGATTGATCATTGTGGATGAGGAACATGAAAATTCCTATAAACAATACGACCCTGCACCAAGGTACCACGCACGGGATACCGCCATCTATTTAGGCCACCAACATCAAGCTAAAGTGTTACTTGGTTCGGCTACACCTTCCGTGGAAAGTTATTACAACGCCAAAGCAGGTAAATATGGGTTGGTGGAACTCCTGGAAAGATTTGGCGAGGCCAGATTACCGGAAATCCAGATCGTGGATATTGCTGAAGCGGGAAGGAAGGAAGAAATGTTTTCCTATTTCAGCGGGACCTTATTGAAAGCCATTCAAACCACCATAGCTAATAAGGAACAGGTCATCCTGTTTCAGAATAGGAGAGGTCATACGCCCTTTCTGCAATGTGGAACCTGTGGATATGTGGCCAAATGTATCAACTGCGATGTCAGTTTGACCTACCATAAAACCAGCAATCTCCTACATTGCCATTATTGCGGCTTCTCGGAAGAAATGCCCCAAACCTGTCCGGCCTGTGGTTTGCCACATATGCAAAGCAAAGGTTTTGGAACAGAAAGGGTGGAAGAGGAATTGGAGCTATTATTACCTGATCTGCGGATCGGTAGGCTGGATCTGGATTCCACCAAAGGAAAGCATGGGTTCGACCGCGTGATCTCCGCCTTCGATAACCAGGAATTTGATGTACTGATCGGAACACAGATGGTGACAAAGGGACTGGATTTTGGAAATGTGAGCCTCATCGGTGTCATCAATGCCGATGGGATGATCAACTTCCCTGATTTCAGAGCCTATGAACGGGCATTCTCCTTATTCTCTCAAGTATCTGGAAGAGCGGGGAGAAGGCAGAATCCAGGTCAGGTCATCATCCAGACCTATACCCCGAACCATCGAATTCTGGAGCAGGTCCAACAGCATGATTACGAAGGCATGTTCATGACCGAAGTAACCGAAAGAAAGAATTACCAGTATCCTCCTTTTTACCGATTGATTAAATTGGATGTTAAGCATAAAGACCAAGATCTGGTCAATGATTCAGCCATTCGGTTGGCTTCTTTATTGAGGCAGCAATTGGGAGCCAGGGTGCTGGGTCCTGAACCCCCATTGGTTTCCAGGGTGAGGAATAACTTTATCCAGACCATTACCCTAAAGATCGAAAGAAAGGACATTTCCATCAGTAAGGTCAAGGATCTGATCAAACAGTCTATCCTGCACTTTGACCTGGATAAAAAGAACAAAGGGGTTAGGATACAGATTGATGTAGATCCGTATTAATTAAAACTATACGAGCAATATATTTCAGAATTACCAGGCTTGATCGCCCACCAAGGGAACAAATCGGAAGGTGTCCAATTCAATTCTTTCAAAATCATTCTCGCCCACACGTAGGATAGTCACCATCTTTTGTGCTTTTTCATCACCCACCGGGATGACCATCAGTCCGCCGAGCTTGAGTTGTTTCAACATTTTTTCAGGTACGAAAGGAGCTCCTGCCGTTACGATGATGCGGTCATAGGGCGCATGTTCCGGTTTGCCCATGGAGCCATCTCCCAAGAAAAAATGAGGTTTATAACCCATATAGGGCAATACCTGAATGGTTCTGTTATAGAGGTTTTCCTGTCTTTCAATCGTGAATACCTCTGCGCCCAACTCCATTAGAATACAGGTCTGATAGCCTGATCCGGTTCCGATTTCCAACACTTTATCACCTTTATTGATATGCAACAGTTGGCTTTGGTAAGCTACGGTATAGGGTTGGGAAATAGTCTGTCCATCGCCAATGGGAAAGGCGATGTCGCGATAAGCCTGATTCCAGAAAGTCTCATCGAAAAAGAAATGCCTTGGCACTTTTCCAATGGCAGCAAGCACTTTTTTGTCTTCGATACCTCTTTTTTCGAGATGTCGAACCAACTGTTTCCTCGCTCCCTGTTCCCGGTAATTGTCAACAAACTTATACGCCATATCCCCCAAAATTACCCTTATTTTACCATATTTCTAAGATTAATTGCAAAACATTCATGCTCAATTACCTGAGGATTTTTTAGGTTTAAACCTATTCATAAGCTTATTTTTCGTATTTTTATTAAAATCATGTTCAAATGAAAAAGCTTTTTGTATTTATCCTATTCATTTCATTTCAGTTACCTTTTCTATTCGCACAACAGACCTCTCCAAAAGACGATGATGTGATGAAAATATTGGCTATCGGGAATAGTTTTTCTGAAGATGGCATCGAAAACTACCTTTATGATTTAGCAAAAGCTGCCGGGAAGAAAATGGTGATCGGAAATCTATATATAGGTGGAGCACCGATAGAACTGCATCTGAAAAATGCCCACAATAACCTGAAAGCCTATAGCTATCGTAAAGTAGGGGAAGATGGGGTCAAAAAAACGACCGACAAAGTCAGCATTGAAGAAGCCCTGGCAGACGATAATTGGGATTATATCAGTTTGCAGCAGGCTAGCCCACTTTCTGGAAAATATAATGTGGTCATGCGGGGTCTGCCCGATCTTTGGACCTATGTTTTTGCCCATATGAATCCAGATTCCAAGATGGTCTATCACCAGACTTGGGCTTACCAACAGGATTCCAAGCATGAAGGGTTCAAGAATTATGATGGCCAACAGTTGGTGATGTACGATAGCATTATGAATGTGACCAGCCAGATCGCTAAATCAGGAGATTATGATTTTGTGGTACCGGCAGGAACAGCCATTCAAAATGCAAGAACAAGCTCAATCGGCGATCACATGACGAGAGATGGCTACCACCTAAACCTGGACTACGGAAGGTATACAGCGGCAGCCACCTGGTATGCCAAATTGTTCAACCTCGATCCAAGAAAAAATAAATATAAACCGGAGAAAGTAACCGATATCCAAGCTAAGATTGCCAAGGAGTCAGCTTGGAAAGCAGTTAAAAAACCATTTAAAATAACCAAGGTCAAGAAATAATGAGTGTAGCATATTATGAGGCAAATGTGGCCTCTGCCACCGCCAATATTAAAGCGTTAGAATCCAAAATCAATAAAAATTCCTTCCTCAGGTTAGGGGTTATGATCCTTGGAGGAATCATTCTTTTCAAGCTATTCGATACCAATAATATCATTTTGGTCATGGGGACCATCATCCTGATCGTTGTTATCTTTCTGTTTTTGGTCTTTCGCCAGAGCAAGATTGAACGAAAGCTACAGGAGGCAAAAATTTTCCTTCGGATTAATGAGAACGAACTGAACATCATCAACCGAAAGGGCAATATGTACGAAAATGGAGAAGAGTTTAATGATGGAGCACACCCCTATGTTTCTGACCTGGATATTTTCGGAGCTAATTCGCTCTTCGCCATGGTTAATCGTTGTTCCAGTAAGGATGGGGTACAGGTATTGAAGCATTGGTTTTCTAAGGCTGCCACAAAGGAGGAAATCGTGGCGAGACAGCAAGCAGTTAATGAATTGCGTGATGATCCAGCGCATCTGCAGACTTTTCAGACGAAAATGATGTTCAACCTGGGTTCAAAAGTTAACCTGAGGGCATATATCGCCAGCTTTTTTAAGGATAAAAAACTGAATTTCGGGAATAAGTGGTTAGCGTTCTATGTAGAAGCAAGTCCGAATATTTTCTTCTTTGGATTGGCTTTTTCCCAATTTTACTATAATATCGTTCCTTATCTGTTGATCTTAGCCGTTGTCCATCTATTGTGGACACTTTCTCAGGCCGGGAAGATTTCCCAATTTTCCAATAAGATCGATAAATTGGGCGCTTCGCTATTGGGCTTGGCCGATGCTATTAAATTAATAGAAGACAAAAATTATACATCAACGCTCAACCTGGAAATCCAACAGCAGATTAAGGTAAAAGGCTCAGAAAAAAAGCTATCGACCATCATCGCTGAACTCGGTAAGTTGATCGATAAGTTGGATGCCCGAAATAATATGTTTGTAGGGGCAATTCTTAACATGTTGTTCCTATGGGATTTTAAACAAGTAATGGCTATCAATAAGTGGAAAGAACAATACCAGGATTCCATCTTGCAGGGCTTTGAAGCCATTTCGGCTTATGAAGCATTGGTATCATTATCCATCCTGTCTAAGAACAACCCCGATTGGGTGCAACCGGAAATACTGGATCATGTCCGGTTCGATAAAATCAAAGCGGAGGAATTGAATCATCCACTGATCATCAAAGAAAGAGCTGTTGCCAATGATTATAATGCCCAGAGCCACGATATCGCCTTGATTACAGGATCTAATATGGCGGGCAAGAGCACCTTTTTAAGAACAGTGGGTATCAATGCCGTATTGGCCTATGCCGGTGCAGTAGTCAATGCCAAAGTGTTTCGCTTGCCTATTTACCATTTATTAACCTATATGCGAATCAAGGATTCCCTCAATGAAAGTACTTCTACTTTTAAGGCAGAACTGGACCGAATGAAATTTATCCTGGATCAGGTTGAGCAGGATAAAGCCAGTTTTTTCCTGATCGATGAAATGCTGAGAGGAACAAATTCGGTAGATAAATATTTAGGTTCGAAAGCCATCATCAAAAAACTGATTGGATTGGGTGGAAGAGGGATGTTGGCCACCCATGACCTTCAACTCGCAGAACTGGCTGAGCAATATCCGGAAAGAATAAAGAATTATCATTTTGATATCCAGGTACAGGGTTCCGAAATGCTTTTTGATTATAAATTAAAGCATGGTCCATGCACCATCTTCAATGCTTCGCTGTTATTAAAGGGGATAGGAGTAGTCGTCGAAAGCGAAAAAGTTGCTTAACTTTGCGGCTTTATTAAGAAAATGACTATTCAAGAACGTATTGACCAAAGTGAAACACGAATTACCATGACGGTGTTTCCTTTCCTCACCAACCATCATGACACCCTATTTGGCGGTAAAGCCATGGCCATGATGGATGAGGTTTCCTTTATGTGCGGCACCCGCTTCTGTAGAAAGCAATTAGTTACCGTCTCTACCGATAAGATCGATTTCCACAAGGCTATTCCCTCGGGAAGTATTGTGGAGGCCATCGCCAGGGTAGAAAGTGTAGGCCGTACCAGTCTGAAAATCGCTGTGGAGATTTTTCTGGAAAGCATGTATAAGGATGGCCGTGAACTGGCTATCCAAGGAAGGTTTACCTTCGTCGCTTTGGACGATGATAAAAAACCTATCCCTGTTCTAGAAGGGATTATTTAGCCCGAGCATATTGTGGAGCCCAGGTAATGGGCTCTTTCAATTCTTCCGCCCAGGAATAAACCAAATGTGGGTCTTTTAGGAAAGCCCGCCCGATCAACACAAAATCAGCCTGATGATTTTCCAGAATTTCTTCTGCCTGTGTGGCTGATGTGATCAATCCTACTGTACCAGTCAACATGCCGGTTTCTGCTTTTATTTTTTCGGCAAAGGGAACTTGGTAGCCGGCATGCACATCAATCTGTTGTTCACGAACCGCCCCTCCAGAAGAAACATCGATTACCTCCACCCCTAAGCTTTTCAATTCTTTGCATAAAGCAATGCTCTGTTCCAGATCCCAGCCATTTTCCGCCCAATCGGTCGCTGAAATCCGAACCCAAAGGGAATGGTTTTCCTGAAGCTCCTGTTGAATTTCTTCAACGATCTCCAATAAAAATCTGATCCTGTTTTCAAAAGCACCTCCGTAGACATCGGTTCTTTTATTGACCAAAGGAGAAAGGAATTGGTGAATGAGGTACCCATGTGCTGCATGGATCTCGATGATCTGGTATCCAGCGGTTACCGCTCTTTTTGCAGCCTTCCGGAAGTTTTGTACGATAGCTTTTATTTCTTCCAAGGGGAGTTCTTTTGGCGGATGTTCCTTTTCATGGTAGGGGATGGGTGATGGAGCCAAGGTCTGCCAGCCATGTGTTTCGTTCGGAAGGAATTGTTTCCGGCTGATCCATGGTTTATCGGTGCTGGCTTTTCTGCCGGCGTGAGCCAATTGGATCCCTGGTATGGAACCTTGGGATTTAATGAATTCGGTGATGTTTTGGTACATGGTTATTTGTTCATCCTCCCAGATGCCTAAATCGCCATAGGAAATCCTTCCTTCAGGGGATATGGCAGTTGCTTCTTGGATCACCGCTCCAGCACGCCCAATGGCAAATTGTCCGAGATGGGCGAGATGCCAATGATTGGCATAGCCGTTTTCCGCGGAGTATTGACACATGGGGGAAACAACGATGCGGTTGGATAGGGTAATGTTTTTGAGAGGAAGGGAAGTGAATAACATGTTTTTTGTTTAATAAGTATTTTTGTTTTAAAAGTAAGGTTTTTGTTTGGATTTCCCCGTCATTGCCAGCCATGCGTCATTGCGAGGAGGTACGACGAAGCAATCTTTCGATTAGAGTAAAGATTGCTTCGTTCCTCGCAATGACGTGCATCACCCATTTCTTTCCACCTCCGGTAATTCCTTCAATTCCTCCTCCGTAAACAACCGATAATGTATCTTAAACGTCTTGCCCAATGGAGTCTCCAAAGAAAACCCACCCGGCCCAAAACCATCCAACACATCCAACGTAAAATGCGAAAACTTCCAATACTCAAACAAATCCCTATCCACCCAGAACTCAAAACCTTCCACCAACCCAATCATCGCATCATTCATCCTTGGATAAAAACCACCTTTTTCAAAACACTGCGGCTGCGTTCCTTCGCAACATCCACCTGCTTGATAGAACATCAAAGGGCCATGCTTTTCCACCAACTCCTTGATCACCGCCTTTGCCTCCTCCGTAACATCTATTCTTGAAACCATAACGCTCCTTTCTTAATTAATCCCCTATTAATAACCAAATAATAATATTTCCACCTTTAATATAACCATTTATCCCCTATGCTCCCAATCCCAAACCATATCCCAGCTAAAAAAATAGGGGTTAATTCATAACCCCTAATCACACATTTAACTATTTACTACTATTAGAAAAATCCAAGCTTTTCTTTGCTATAGGAGATTAGCATGTTCTTAGCTTGACGATAGTGAGCCAACATCATTTTGTGGTTTTCGCGACCAATACCCGATTGCTTATACCCTCCAAAAGGAGCTCCGGCAGGGTAGGAGTGGTATTGATTCACCCATACACGCCCAGCTTGTATAGCTCTCGGTACTTGGTACAATTGATGCGCATCACGGGTCCACACACCCGCTCCCAATCCATAGATCGTATCGTTGGCAATCGCAATCGCCTCCGCCTCATCTTTAAACGTCGTCACGGCCAATACCGGACCGAAGATCTCCTCCTGGAAAATACGCATCTTGTTATGTCCTTTAAACAACGTCGGTTTGATGTAGTAACCTTCTTCCAATCCATCACCAACCTGATTGGCATCTCCACCTGTTAATACTTCCGCACCTTCCTCTTTTCCAAGATTGATATAGGACATGATCTTATCTTTTTGGATCTTAGAAGCTTGTGCACCCATCATCACCGTCGGATCCAATGGATTACCCACCTTGATCTGGTTTACACGATCGATCACGCGTTCAATGAATTTATCATAGATATCCTCCTGGATCAATAAGCGCGACGGACAGGTACAAATTTCCCCTTGGTTCAAGGCAAATAATACCGCTCCTTCGATCGCTTTATCCAAGAACGAATCGTCCTCATCCATTACCGAACTAAAGAATACGTTTGGCGATTTTCCACCCAGCTCCAAGGTTACCGGAATGATGTTTTCCGTAGCATATTGCATTACCATTCTTCCCGTAGCAGTAGAACCGGTAAAGGCTGCCTTGTTCACTTTTGGATGGGTAACCAAATGGCGACCTAATTCCGATCCGAAGCCATTCACGATGTTCACCACACCGGCAGGGATCAGATCTCCAATCAATTCCATTAATACTAAGATAGATGTAGGGGTACTTTCAGCGGGTTTAAGGACAACCGTACAACCTGCTGCCAATGCGGGAGCCAGTTTCCAGACGGCCATTAAAATCGGGAAGTTCCATGGGATGATCTGGGCAACAACCCCAATCGGTTCATTGACGATCAAAGAAACCGTATTGCTGTCCAGTTCGGTCAAGGAACCTTCTTCGGCACGGATCACACTCGCAAAATAACGGAAATGATCAATGGCCAATGGAATATCGGCATTCAAGGTTTCCCGCACAGCTTTACCGTTATCAACGGTCTCTGCTGCAGCGATCATTTCCAGATTCTGTTCGATTCGGTCTGCAATCTTGATCAGGATATTACTGCGCTCGGTAGCCGAAGTCTTGCCCCAGGTTTCAAAGGCCTTTGCAGCAGCTTCCACCGCTTTATCGATATCCTCTTTCGTGGAGTGTGCCACCTGCGTGAATACTTTTCCGTCTATCGGAGAAATGTTGTCAAAATATTTCCCTTGGGTTGGTGCAACAAATGCGCCGTTAATGTAATTATCATAACGTTCTTTGAACGATGGTCTTGCTATTTCTGCCATAAGTTTAAATTTTATACGTGTTGTTTATAAATGGGTATACCCAAATTTACCCTTTCTATAAGCAAAAGGGATAGCATAATTGTCGCTATGAATAGCACAATACTATCAAGAATACCGCTAACCGCTTTTATTTTCCAGCACCATTATTTATATTTGGTTACCAACCAATTATAAATACATGCTTATGGGAAAAGTAAATTTGATCCGTGAACTACCGTACGCGACGGGAAGGGAAATATCGACATTGGTTGAAAACAGAAAGGCTTATACCTTGAATAATTTTGAACTGAATGTATTCGAAACGTATGAACCTACGAATCTCGTTCCACTTCAGTTTGATGATATTGTCATTATCAATATGTTGAAGGGTAAAAAGATCATGCATTTAAAGGATGTTCCATCTTTCGAGTATCTACCAGGAGAGACCTTGGTCCTGCCTGCCTCTAAACCCATGGAGATCGATTTCCCCGAAGCACGCTTACAGGACCCTACCCAATGCACCGCTTTGGTCATCTCTTCCGAAAAGATCGGCAATACCATAGACTATCTCAATGAAATGTACCCGAAGCAGGAGGAAAAGCTCAGTTGGGACTTTTCCTGGGATAAATTTCACATTAATAATACGTCGGAACTGGCCGCTATAACCAATAAATTGTTTGCGACCATGATCAGTACCGACCCGTTCAAGGATGCGCTGACGGACTTGCTCTTTAAGGAATTACTGATCCGGATCATCCAGCAGCAGAAATTTGAACTATTGAAAGAACCTGCTCCAAAACTGAATGGTCCAGTTTCTTACCTCAAAAAATACATACAGGATAATATCAGTGAAAAACTGACCATAGAAGACCTATGCCGTAAGATGAACAGGAGCAAGGCAAGTCTTTTTCGGTTGTTTAAGGATGAATTTGGGATCAGCCCTATGGAATTGGTCATTCAGGAAAGGCTTGAAAAGGCAAAGGAAATGTTGCGTAATCAGTTCTCCGTGAAGGAAGTCTGTTATTCCTGTGGGTTTTCGGATGTCAATTACTTTATCCGCTTGTTCAAGACCAGGGAATCGATGACACCCGGACAATACCAAAAATCATTTAGTATTCAGGCATCTTAATGCAAGGCTTAAGCACTGCAGTTTAGCGTTTCATGGCGCGGTCCAGCTCGCGTTTCGTCTCGCGTTCCTTGATGCTATCACGCTTATCAAAGTCCTTTTTACCCTGAGCCAAAGCGATCTCTACCTTGGCATATCCCCGTTCATTGATGAAAATGCGTAATGGAACGATGGTAAAACCCTTTTCTTCGCCTTTTTCTTTCAGCTTCTTCATCTCCCGTTTGGTCAATAACAATTTGCGATCGCGTTTTGCTTCATGGTTGTAGAAAGAACCAAAGGAATATTCGGCAATATGCATGTTCCGGATGTAGAGGCCATCCTCAAAGAAATTACAAAAACTATCGTTGATATTGGCTTTTCCCTCACGAATAGATTTGATCTCGGTACCCAATAGAGCAAGTCCAGCTATGTATTTGTCCAACAATTGGTATTCAAAGCTTGCTCTCTTATTTTTGATGTTTACGTTTGATGAAATCGCCATTATTTTCTAGTTATTGAAGCACAAATGTAAGAATAATAGAATTTTTGCAAAACTTATCCTCTTTTTATAGGAAACTTTATGTTAATATTAATTTAATTTTATGATATTTATATGTCAAATCAACAAGAGAATGAAGCTTAAGTTTTGTATGTTTGCGTCGATTTTTTGTAAATAAAGGGAAGAATTACAATATTTATCGGATTGTATGGTTGTAGTTTTGTACCTTTGTAAGATTTTTGACGATTTTTGTTAAAAGTTCAAAAAGTAAATATTGTTGAGAATATAGACACCTGACGAATGAGCAAGGGAAAATTAAATGAAAGAACTGCGCGGTTTTTAAATGGCGAGTTAGGAGATATCAAATCTAAAAACTTATACGCCTATTTCAGGCCGATTCAATCTAAACAAGATACGGAAGTTAAAATCGATGGTCGTCGAGTATTGATGTTTGGCTCCAATTCTTATTTAGGATTGACTACGGATCCTAGGATCATCAAGGCTTCGCAAGATGCTTTGGAAAAATATGGAACCGGATGCGCAGGCTCTCGTTTTTTGAATGGAACATTGGACATTCACGTCGAATTGGAAGAAAAACTTGCCGATTACGTAGGTAAAGAAGCAGCGATCCTGTTCAGTACAGGTTTCCAATCCAACTTAGGCCCCTTATCTTGTCTAACCGGCCGTCATGATTATATTCTTTTGGACGAACGCGATCACGCTTCCATCATCGATGGTAGCCGTTTGTCTTTCTCCAAGGTGATCAAATATGCCCATAATGATATCAATGACCTGCGCGATAAGATGTCGCGTTTGCCTGAAGATAGCTTCAAACTAATTGCTACAGATGGTATTTTCTCCATGGAAGGGGATATCGTTAAATTACCTGAACTTGTTCAAGTAGCTAACGAATTCGATGCGGCAATATTGTGTGATGATGCACACAGTTTGGGTGTGATCGGAGAAAAAGGTGCGGGTACAGCAAGCCATTTCGGTCTAACCGATCAGGTGGATTTGATCATGGGAACATTCAGTAAATCATTGGCATCTTTAGGGGGCTTTGTTGCCGCTGATGCCGATACCATTGAGTTCTTGAAACATAAAGCGCGTTCCTTGATGTTCAGTGCGAGTATGACACCAGCTTCGGTGGCATCTACGTTGAAAGCATTGGAGATTATCCAAACGGAACCAGAACATATCGAAAGACTGTGGGCTAACACCAATTATGCTAAAAAGCTACTATTGGATAATGGTTTTGACCTTGGAGCTACCGAAAGCCCAATCTTACCTGTTTTTGTTAGAAACAATGAGAAAACTTATGTGGTTACGAAAATGCTTCAGGATGATGGCGTTTTTGTAAACCCTGTTGTTGCTCCTGCAGTTCCTGCTGAAGAGTCCTTGATCCGTTTCTCTCTTATGGCTACCCATACGTTCGACCAGATCGATGAGGCCGTGGAGAAGATGGCTAAGGTTTTCAAAACCTTGGAAGTGGAAAGCTTCATCAGTTAGTTTTAACAGCGTTTACACTTAAATTTTAGATCTGTGATTACGATTGTTCCTGTAGAAACCAAAAAGCAAAGGGCAGCCTTTATCGACTTCCCACATGATCTCTATGCGAATGATCCTAACTATGTGCCGGAATTGTTTCTGGGACAGGAAGATCTATTGAACCCGAAAAAACATCCTTTTTATAAGCATTCCAGCGCTCAACCTTTCCTTGCCTATAAGGATGGGGATTTGGTTGGCCGGGTAGCAGCAATTTATAATACCAACCATAATGCCTTCAATAAAGTTAATGAGGGTCAATTTGGTTTCTTCGATTGTATCAACGATCAGGAGGTAGCCGATAAATTATTGCAGACTGCCGAAGAATGGGTGAAAGCCAAAGGCGCGAACAATATCGTTGGTCCGATCAACCTGACCACCAATGATACCTGTGGTCTTTTGGTGGAAGGTTTTGAACGTCCACCGATGGCCATGATGCCGTATAATTTCCCTTATTACTTGGATCTGATCAGCAATGCAGGTTTTGCCAAAAAGGTAGATCTTCGTGCTTATTTGGTCAATAAGGCAGGGGCAAATCAACGCTCGGTGCTCCTATTGGATAAATTGGAGGCGAGATTGGAACGTTCTGGTATCAAACTCCGCCAGATCAATCTGAAGGATTTTAAGAACGAAGCCGAAAAAATCAAAAAAGTATACAATAAGGCTTGGGATAAAAACCTTGGTTTTGTACCCATGACCGATGAGGAATTCTATTATGTGGCCAAGGATCTCAAAATGATCGTGGATCCGAAATACTGTATCGTCGCTGAAAAGGACAATGAAGTGATCGGGTTTGCACTGGGAATCCCCAACATCAATGAAATCCTGATAAACATCAAAAGGGGAAGGTTATTGCCTACCGGTATTTTCAAACTCCTTTTTGGTAAGAAAAACATACGTTCCATCCGGGTTTTGATGCTTGGCGTGTTGGACAACTACCGTAAACTGGGAATTGAAGCTTGTCTTTATGGCCGAATCATCAAAAATGCGATGCCATCGGGTATTTTGGAAGCGGAATGTTCGTGGATGCTGGATCATAACTACCTGATGAACCACGCCATTGAGCAGATCAATGCCGACCTTTATAAAAGGTATCGCCTTTACGAAAAAGCGATATGAAAAAGAAGATCTTCATTACGGGTGCCAGTGGATTTGTAGGATCTCACCTGACTGAAGCTGCACAGAATTTAGGTTTAGAGGTCCATGCTGCGGTGAGAAAATCCAGTAAGGTGGCTGATATCAAACCTTTCGTCGATAAATTTGTGTTCCCTGACCTGGGCAACGCCGAAGAACTCAAAAAACTTTTTGATCAAGAGGGATACCATTACATCATCCATGCAGCGGCCATGACCAAAGCAAAGGATGAGCAGACAATGAACCTGGTGAATGTAGGCTATACAGATGCCATCATGGATGCAGCACTTTCTGCGGATATGCCCTTGGAAAGGATTTCCTATGTCAGCAGTCTGGCGGCGGTAGGTCCTATTCCGTATCAGGAAGAAAAATTGATCGATGAGTCTTTCCCATACCAACCACTAACCGTTTACGGCAGAAGTAAAAAAGCTTCGGAACTGATGATCCAGGATAAATATACGGATCAGCGGATTTCCATCTTTAGGCCTACCGCAGTCTATGGTCCACGGGAAAAGGATATCTTCATTCTATTTGATACCATGAAAAAAGGACTCGATCCCTATATTGGTTCAAAACCTCAGAAACTGAGCTTTGTATATGTCAAGGATCTGGTCGATGTGCTGCTGAAAGGGGTGATGGTTCCACAGGAAGGGTTGCAGATCTATAACATCAGTGATGGCGAAGTGTATTCCAGATACGCAATGGCCGAAATATTTAAGGAAGTTTTCAGCCGTAAACTTTTTAGGATGCATGTTCCCTTATCCCTGGTAAAAGGGATTGCCGAGATCTCGCAATACCTGTACAAGAATTCGACGAAAACACCAGTGATCTATCCGGAGAGACTCTTCGAACTAACGGCAGAAAATTGGGCCGTAGATATTTCCCATGCCAAAAAGCTGTTGGGCTACGACCCGAAATACCTATTGGAGAATGGCCTCAAGGAAAGTCTCGAATGGTACAAAATAAATAAATGGCTATAATTCCATTTATTACATCTACAGAAAAACAGTAATTAATTCCAAACAATGAGTGAGCAAAAGATCAATAAGAAGCTTTTTCAGGATAGAAAAAGAACCAATATATTAAGTAATCCGGAACAACGATTTATATCCTATTTGGTTCCAAGGATTCCAGCATGGCTGAGCTCGGATGGCTTAACGGCCATTGGCTTCGTCGGGTCTTTGATGATCTTGGGAAGTTTTCTGCTGGCTGAATACGTTCATATCAATTTCTTGTTATTGGCGGTAATTGGTTTTTTTGTGCAATGGTTTGGGGATTCATTGGATGGTAGGATCGCCTATTACCGGAACAAATCTAGAAAATGGTACGGCTTCGCGCTGGATATCGTCATGGACTGGATCTCAACCGTATTTATTGGATTGGGATATGTGTTCTACACAACCGGGGATTTTAAGTATCTTGGTTTTGCATTGGTTTCTTTGTATGGTTGGGCGATGATCATTTCGCAATTGCGCTATCGAATCACGGATAAATATACCATTGACGCTGGACTTTTAGGTCCGACGGAAATTCGGGTGGTGATTTCCTTGGTGTTGATTTTAGAGGTGATCGTTCCTGGATCGATCAATTATAGTGTATTGTTGATCTGTATAGCTTTGTTTTTTATCAATATCGGCGATACCAAAAAGTTGTTGGCTGTAGGTGATGCGAAGGATAAGGAGGAAAAGGCGGCCAAACTTGCCGAACAGAATAACCAAAGACAAGCATAATCACCGTATAGAACAAACATAGTTACTGTTTTAAAATAATGGGATGTCCGGAAAGTTCAAGGAATTTCTAAAAGCACAATTGTCTGCCTTTTTAGGCGGACTTGCTGATTTTAGTATCTATACCTTCTGTTATAAAGTCCTACTTTTTACCGCTCCCTTTTCCAATGTGGTTTCGGGGCTTTTAGGGGCCATCCTGAATTTTACCATTAATAGGTATTGGTCTTTCAATAATACAGCTACTCCGCTGGCGAGCCAATTATGGAAATTTATTGTCGTGGTTATTGGGAGTATTTCCATTAAATCCCTGGGGATTCATCTTTTTGTGGATATTTGGCACTGGCATTTTCTGCTTTCCAAATTGATCATTGAAATTGTGGTTTCTTTGGGGTTTAATTTTACTCTACAGAAATATTGGGTTTTTAAGAAGTAGGTAAAGTCACGTCCTTGCGAGGAGGCAAGACGAAGCAACCCCCGCGTCATTGCGAGGAGGCACGACAAAGCAAACCCCCACGTCATTGCGAGGAACGAAGCAATCTTTGGACATGCGGGAAGATTGCTTCGTTCCTCGCAATGACGCAGAAACCTCGCAATGACGCAGAGGCCGCAATGACGCGGGTCCAAATTGCCTTCGATGCAAAAGCATGGTGAAAGTAATGCTAAAGTATGCTTTTCCTATGGTCAACATCCATTTTGATGCTTTTTCCCTACTTTCATCCTGTTTTAAATACGGACCAAGTGGGTTCCGGAGCAAAATAGGTTAATCGATCAATGGCCTAACATAGATAAATGGGATAAAATCCCTCCGGTACAAACCTATCCTGCGCCCCATCCTACAAATTTATCCACCATTGCCACAGCGCTTTACATGTAAACCGTAAAAAATGTTCATTGGGGGTCTTGGAAATATGGATGTAAAGTCCCTATCTTTGCACCACTCCGCAAGGGAGGGACGGCCGAACGGCCACTGAAATAAGGGTAGCTGTACATGTTCCGAGGGTC
>PJUC01000093.1_pt1 | contig 71942 bp, 64 predicted proteins | sample 1512161 | NCBI WGS metagenome assembly PJUC01 (sample SAMN08177676, study PRJNA422409) | Soil metagenome, whole genome shotgun sequencing project. | isolation source: Soil enriched on filter paper | place: USA: Madison | collected 2015-01-15 | reverse complement strand
CACCAACAACGCGACCAAGCGCACCCAGCCCGCCGAGATCGACGAGCTGCTGGACGAGCAGGCCGCGATCACCGAACCGGCGGAACGGCAGAAGGTGGTCGACGAGGCCGCGAAGCTCCTCATCACAGGGGGCTACTCCATCCCGATCTACCAGCTGTCGACGACCATCACGGCCGCCGCCAAGGTGCACGGGCTGACGTTCGAGGCCTCCAGCCGCCTCGACTTCTACGACGCCTGGGTCACCGAGTGAGCCGCGGGCTCTGACACGGAAGGGATGAGGAACGAGACATGTGGTGGAGCTACATCGCCCGCAGGATCGGACAGGGCCTGCTGGTCCTGTGGGCCGCCTACACGATCTCGTTCCTCATCCTGTACCTCCTGCCGGGTGACGCCGCGACACTGTTCGCAGGCGGCGGGGACCAGGAGACCGTCGACCCGGCGCTCGTGGCGAAGCTGCGCACCGAACTCGGGCTCGACCGTCCGCTGTGGGAGCAGTACCTCGTGGCGCTCGGCAGGGCGCTGACCGGCGACTTCGGCGTCTCGACGCAGACCGGGCGCCCGGCATCCGAGCTGCTCCTCGAATCGCTGCCGCCCACGCTGGCGCTCACCGCGTTCGCGTTCGTGCTGTCGGTCGTGTTCGGCGTCGTCCTGGCGCTGGCGGCATCCCTCGCCCGGGCCTCGTGGCTGCGCAGCGCCCTGTCGTCGCTGCCCCCACTGGGCGTGTCGATCCCGGTGTTCTGGATCGGACTGCTGCTGCTGCAGGCCTTCTCGTTCCGCCTGCGGCTGTTCCCGTCCATGGGCAACGAGGGCTTCGAGAGCCTCGTGCTTCCCGCGGTGACGATCGCGATCCCGTCCGGGGCCTTCATCGCGCAGCTGTTGTCGCGGAGCCTCCGGTCGACGCTGGCGCAGCCGTACGTCGAGATCGTTCGAGCGAAGGGCGCGAGTGAGCGTCGCGTGCAGCTGGGGCACGCGTTCCGCAACGCCGCCATCCCGTCGCTCACCATGGTGGGCGTGCTCGTGGGGGGCCTGCTGTCGGGCGCCGTCGTCACCGAGACCGTCTTCTCCCGGCTCGGCATCGGCCGGCTCGTGGTGACCGCCGTCAACAACCGGGACGTCCCCGTCGTGCAGGTCGTGGTCGTCTTCGCCGCGCTCGTCTTCGTGGTCGCGAACCTCGTCGTCGACCTCGTCTATCCCCTCATCGACCGCCGCATCACGCTCGCCCGCACGGCGTTCGTCGCGGCCTGACAGGAGCAGCCATGACCGTCGAGAACGTGCTCTCCGCCCCGACACGGACCATCGAGCCGCGCGATCCCTTCCTCGAATCGATCACCGACCCCGACGCGGATCCTGCCGGCGGCCCGGTTGCGGCCTCCCTGGAGGAACAGCGACGGGATGCCGCCACCCGCCGCGCGCGGGTCCGCCCGGTCGTCGCGGTCCTGAAGCAGCCGACGCTCGTGCTGTCGATCATCGTGCTCGCGCTGGTGACGCTGTGGGCCGTGGCGCCGTCGTGGTTCACGGCGTGGGACCCGATCGAGGGCGTGCCGCAGGATCGGCTGCTGCCTCCCAGCGCCGCACACCTGTTCGGCACCGACAACCTGGGGCGCGACCTGTACGCGCGCGTCGTGTACGGCTCGGCGACCTCGCTCGCCGCGACGAGCGTCGCCGTCGTCGTGGGACTCGCGGTCGGGTCGTTCTTCGGACTGCTCGCCGGGTTCCTGCGCGGCATCGTCGACGACGCCATCATGCGGTTCATGGACGTCCTCCTGGCCATTCCGAGCCTGCTGCTCTCGCTCGCGCTCATCACCGCGCTCGGCTTCGGCACGCTCAACGTCGCGATCGCGGTGGGACTGGCCAGCGTGGCCTCGTTCTCACGCGTCATGCGTGCCGAGGTGCTGCAGATCGCCACGGCCGTCTACGTCGAGGCGGCGCGCGTGTCGGGAGTGCGCTGGTACACGGTGCTGCGCCGGCACGTGCTGCCGAACGCGTCGGGTCCGGTCGTGGCCCTGGCCGCTCTCGAGTTCGGCGTGATGGTGCTCGCGATCTCGTCGCTGTCGTTCCTCGGATTCGGGGCGCCGCCGCCCACCCCGGAATGGGGCTCCCTCGTGTCGGGAGGCCGCGACTACCTCGCCGTGGCGTGGTGGCTGACCACGCTTCCCGGCCTCGTGATCGTGGCGGTCGTGCTGTCTGCCAACCGCATCTCGCGCGCCCTCGAACGTGATGGAGGAATCCGATGACCGCCCTGCTGGAGGTCTCGGGCCTGTCGGTGTCGTACACGCTCGACGGCGTGGCGCGGCCCGCCGTCCGCGACGTGAGCTTCACCGTCGACACCGGCGAGGTGGTCGCGATCGTGGGCGAGTCGGGATCCGGCAGAGCACCACCGCGCACGCGGTCATCCACCTGCTCGCCCGCAACGCATCGGTGGACTCCGGCACGATCTCGTTCGACGGCACCGACCTCACCGCGCTGTCGCGCCGTGCCTGGCGAGAGGTGCGGGGCCGCCGCATCGGACTCATCCCGCAGGACCCGACCACGAGTCTCAACCCCGTCAAGCGCGTGGGCCGGCAGGTGGGCGAGCCGCTCGTGATCCACGGCCTGGCGAACCGCCGCAGCGCAGATCGGCAGGCCGTCGAGCTCCTGCGCCTCGCCGGCATCCGCCAGCCCGAGGCGCGGGCGCGTCAGTTCCCGCATCAGTTCTCCGGAGGCATGAAGCAGCGCGCCCTGATCGCGGCGGCGCTGGCCGCCGAACCGCGGCTCGTGATCGCCGACGAGCCGACCAGCGCGCTGGACGTCACCGTGCAGAAGCAGATCCTGGACCACATCGGCACGCTGGCCTCGACGCTCGGCACCGCCGTGCTGCTCATCACCCACGATCTGGGTGTGGCCGCCGATCGCGCGGACCGCATCATCGTGATGCAGAACGGCGGCATCGTCGAGACCGGCCCCGCCCGCGAGGTGCTCGAGCGTCCGCAGCACCCGTACACCCGCGCCCTCATCGCCGCGGCACCGGGACTGCGCCGGGCCGCCGGCGGCGCGGCCCGCACCACGGAGCGTGGTGAGCAGCGCGCAGCCGCCCGCGAAGAGGCGGCGCTCCCGGAGCAGCATGCGCTCCTGGAGGTGACGGGGCTGCGCAAGGAGTTCCCGCTGCCGGGACGCGACAGGCTCGTGGCGGTCGACGACGTGTCGTTCCGCATCGGTCGCGGCGAGACGCTCGCCATCGTGGGCGAGTCGGGATCCGGCAAGAGCACCACGGCGCGGCTCGCGCTCCGGCTGGAACGGCCGACGGCAGGCGGCATCCGATTCGACGGCCACGATCTCGTCGACGCCGACCGGGAGAAGCTGCGTGCGCTGCGCCGGCGGTTCCAGCTCGTCTACCAGAGCCCCTACGCCTCGCTCGACCCGCGCTTCACGATCGCCGATGTGATCGACGAGCCGCTGCGCGCCTACGGCGTCGCGCGCGTCGAACGGGCGCGCCGGGTGAGCGAGCTCCTCGACCAGGTGGCGCTGCCGGCAGGAGCAGGCGAGCGCCGGCCCGCACAGCTGTCGGGCGGTCAGCGCCAGCGGGTGGCCATCGCCCGGGCGCTGGCGCTGCGTCCGGACCTGGTTGTGCTCGACGAGGCCGTGTCGGCCCTCGATGTGTCGGTGCAGGCCCAGATCCTCGACCTGCTGGCCGAGGTGCAGCGCGACGTCGGGGTGTCGTACCTCTTCATCAGCCACGACCTGGCCGTCGTCCGCGAGATCTCGGACCGCGTGGCCGTGATGCAGAGCGGCCGCATCGTCGAGCAGGGCGACACGTCGCAGGTCCTGCATGCGCCGCGAGAAGAGTACACACGCCGCCTCATCGAGGCGATCCCGGGTTCCGCGCCGGCGCGACAGGACGCTGCGGCACTCGCGGGCGGGGCGGCGGCATGAGCGTGCTCGTCCCTGCCGCGGGCATCATCCTGGCCGGCACGTACCCCGAGCACGACCCCGGCGCGGGGCTCGAGACGACGCTGCGGCTGTTCGAGCTCGCCGAGGAACTCGGCTTCGACGTCGCCGGCATCCGTCAGCGTCATCTCGAGCGCGGCGTCTCGGCGGCGCTGCCGTTCCTCGCGGCCGCGAGTCAGCGCACCCGCACCATCCGTCTCGAGACCGACGTCGTGCCGCTCGGGTACGAGACGCCGTTCCGGCTCGCCGAGGACTTCGCGACCGTCGACGCTCTCTCCGGCGGACGCGTCAACGTGGGCGTCAGCACGTCCGCGCCCCACGGCGACCTGCTCGCCGACCTCGGGAGAGGGGATGCCGCGACCACCGCCGACCCCTACCTCCTCATCGACCGGTTCCTGCAGTCGCTGGAGGGGCACGCACTGGCAGACGAGGAGCTCTCCACGCCGTACGGACCGCAGGTCCCGCGCGTCCAGCCGCACGTGGCCGGACTGCGCGCGCGGGTGTGGCTGGGCGGCGGATCGCTGCGATCCGTCCGGTGGGCGGCCGAGCGGGGGCTGAAGCTGCTGCTCGGCAACGTCGGGGACGGCGAGGCCGCCGCCACGTTCGAGGCGGCGCAGCGGGCGCACGTCGACGCCTACCTCGCCGAGTTCACCGGCGACGAGCCGCGCGTCGGCGTGGAGCGCGTCATCGTGCCGACGGATTCGGCGACGGCGGCGCAGCGTGCGCATTACGCCGCGTACGTCGCCGCGCGCGACGAGCGCACCGCACAGCCGGTCACGCTCGGCGGACGCACCGTCGTCTTCCAGCGCGACCTGCACGGCACGGCCGAGCAGATCGCCGAACGACTGGCCGAGGACCCGACCTTCGACGGTCGCACCGAGCTGCGGGTCGCGCTGCCCTACGGGTTCGACGAGGACGAGTACCGCCAGATCCTGACCGACATCCGCGCCGCCGTCCTGCCCCTGGTGGGCTGGCGGCCCGCACTGACACCGGCCCCCGTGGCCTGACACCCAGGAGGATCCCATGACCACGATCATCGACACCGACCTCGACCGCGCGCAGTTCGGCCGCGACTGGGAGGAGTGGCATCGCGCCCACGAGACGCGCCGGGCGGACGACCTGGGATTCTTCGCGATCACCGGGCTGCACTGGCTCGGAGCCGACCCCGTCACACTCCCCGGCGCCCCCGGCACCTGGCGACTGGGTGCTGCCGGCGTCGTCGTCGAGCTCGCCGACGGAGAGAGCCTGAGCCTCGACGGCGCGACCCTCGCGGGGCGTCACGCCTTCGGCGAGCTGCCCGAGCGCACCAGCATCACGCCGACGTTCCGCGACGGCGACATCGCCGGCGCTGTGGAGATCGCCCAGCGCGGTGGACACACGATCCTGCGCCCCCGGCGGTCGGACCACCCGTTCCTCGCCGACTACGCGGGCACCCCCACCTACGTCCCGAACCCGCGGTGGCGGGTGGCGGCGCGCTTCCGGCCCTTCGACGCGCCGCTGCCCACCGAGGTCGGCGCCGCCGTCGACGGCCTCACGCACGTCTACGACGCGCCGGGCGTGCTCGAGTTCTCGTGGCGCGGCGAGCAGTTCACCCTCATCGCGTTCGATGGCAAGGCTCCGGGCGACCTGCTCGTGCTCTTCACCGACGCGACGAGCGGGCTCACGACGTATGCCGCGAACCGCTCCGTGAGTGTGGACGCCCCGGATGCGGACGGCTGGACGGTCATCGACTTCAACCGTGCCGTCAACCTGCCCTGCGCGTACACCGACTTCGCGACGTGTCCGCTTCCGCCGGCGGGCAACCGCCTGCCGGTCGGGATCGAGGCCGGTGAGAAGACGCCGCTCTCACGCGTGCGCTCCGACGAGACGCTCGTCGCACCGGAGGCGCGCGCATGAGGTTCCAGCTGCTCGACATCGTGCCCTACCGCGCGGACCCGCTCACGGGTCGCCAGGTCTCGCCGTCGGAGCGCTTCGCCGAGACCCTCCGTCAGGCGATCCGCGCCGAAGAGCTGGGATTGGATGCCGTCGCCATCGGCGAGCGGCACGCCGGGCACTTCATCTCGTCGTCCCCGACGGTGCTGCTCGGCGCGATCGCGGCGCAGACGAGCCGCATCCGCCTCAACTCCGGCGTGACCGTCCTCTCGGTGCTCGACCCGGTGCGCGTCGCGGAGGACTACGCGACGATCGACCAGCTGTCGCGCGGCCGGCTGGATCTCACGATCGGCAAGGGCAACGAGGTGGCCCAGTTCCCGCTGTTCGGTCTCGACATCGACGATCAGTGGGAGCTGCTCGCCGAGAAGTACGGGCTGCTGCGCACGCTGTGGCGCGAGGAGGACGTCACGTGGCCCGGGACCGAGTTCACGCGACCGCTGTCGGGGGTCACGACGCTGCCCCGGCCGTTCGACGGCTCGCCCCGCGTCTGGCACGGCTCGGCCACGACGCTGTTCTCGGCGGGGCTCGCCGCGCGACACGGCGACCCGCTGTTCAGTGCGAACGCGATCCAGCCGCTGGAGAACTACGGCGTGCTGGTGGACCACTACCGCGCCGAGTACGCGCGGCACGGCCACGACCCCGCGGCGTCGTTCGTGGCGGCCGGCTCCGGCGCGCTGTTCATCGCCGACACCACGCAGGAGGCGATCCGCGAGTACGGGCCGGTGTACAACGCGATCGTCGCGGCAACGAACGTGCCGGGCAACAACACCCCGTTCCGCGACATCGAGCACGCCGTGGCCGAGGGGCCGGCGCTGGTGGGGACGCCGCAGCAGGTGATCGACAAGATCGCCCGGTTCCACGGCCGGCTCGGACATGATCTGCAGTCGATCAGCCTGCCGACGACGGCGCCGTTCGCGCGCCAGCTCGAGATCCTGGAGCGGTTCGCCCTCGAGGTGGCGCCCGTGCTGCGCCGCGAGTTCCCGACCACCCTCTGGACGGAAGCCGATCCGCTCGGACAGCGCGCGCGGGAGCTCGCGGCCGCATGAGCTCCGAGAGCGCGGGCGCCGCGCGGCCACCCCGCGCGCGGCCCGCGCTCTGGGCATGCCTCGCGGCCGGATTCGCCACGCTGTTCGATGCGACCGTCATCACGTATGCCGCCCCGGCTGTGAGCTCCTCGCTCGGGGGCTCGACGGCCGGAGTGCAGTGGCTGCTGGCGTCCTTCTCGCTGACCTTCGGGCTCGGACTCATCCCGTCCGGGCGGCTCGGCGACGTCTACGGTCGGCGTCGGCTGTTCCTCGCGGGCCTCGCCGTGTTCCTCGCAGGCGGGGCGGCCGCCGTCATGGCACCGACGGTCGCGGTGCTGGTGGCCGCACGGTTCGTGCAGGGCCTCGGCGCCGGCATCATCAGCGCCCAGGTCCTCGGGGTCATCCAGGACCTCTTCACCGGAGCCGCCCGGCTGCGGGCGCTCGCCGCCTACACCGCCGTCGGGGGACTGGCGGGCGTGCTCGGACCGGTGCTGGCCGCGGTGCTGATGGGCGCCGTGGGAGCCGACACGGCCTGGCGTCTCGTGCTGCTGACGCCGCTGCCGCTGATCGTGGCCGCCTTCGTCCTCGGCTGGCGCGGGATGCCGGCGTCACGGCCCGCCCGTGCGAGGCGGGTGGGGCTCGATCTGCCCGGCATCGTGCTGCTGTGCCTCATCGTGGTCGCGCTGACGCTCCCCGTCGTGGAGCCGGGGCTCTCGGGCGCTGCCGGAGTCGGCGTGGTGGTGGCCGCGGCGGCACTGGTCGTGGTCCTGGTGCTGTGGGAGCGCCGCTACCACCGCAGCGGCCGCCTGCCGCTGTTCGCTCCACAGCTCGTGCGCTCCCGAGGGTTCGTCGTCGGCAACGTCGTCGCGCTGCTGTGGTTCGGCAACGGCATCGCCGCGGCGTCCGCCGTCACGCTGTACTTCCTTCAGTCACCGGCGCTGTCGGCGCTGGTCATCGCACTGGTCTTCGCGCCCGGCGCGCTCGCGCGGGTCGGCGGCTCGCTCGTGAGCCTGCCGGTCGTCCGGCGTCTCGGCGCCTCGCCGACCGTGTGGATCGGGCTGGGACTGCAGGCGCTGATCTTCGGCGGGCTCGCCCTCGTGGCGCCGCTGCTCGCCGACGGGACGTTCTTCGTCGTGGCCGCGACCGCGCAGATCGGGCTCGGCATCGGCAGCGGGCTCGTGGAGCCGGTGGTACGAGCCGCCACGCTCTCGTTCGCGCCGTCCGGACTCCACGGTGTCGCCGCGTCGTTCCTGCAGCTCACGCAGCGCCTGGCCGCCACCCTGATCGTGGCGCTGGCCGCCGGCATCCTGCTCACCTCCACCGGGGTGTCGACGGCTGCGACGCTGCAGGCGGCGCTCGCCACGTGCGCCTTGGGCTCCCTGATCGCGGTGGTCGCCTCGTTCGATCCCGCGTTCCGGCGGGCGGGGAGCAGGGATGCCGTCACACCGGCGGGTCGACCGCCGACGCGCACGCCGGCCGGCGTGTGATGTCGCTCGCACCTGGCTGATGCACGGGTGTGGTGGTCATGGCGCCGCTTCGGGCCCGCCCACCGGTCGCGCGGTCACGAGGCCGGCGCGAGCTGCTTCTCGAAGCACTGCGAGAAGGCGAACGCGCGGTAGGGTTCGAAGATCGGGATCGGCCGGTAGCCGATCCGCTCGTAGAGCGCGACGGCGTCGTGCTGGCGGTCGCCGGTCTGCAGGATCAGCCGGCCTGCGCCGCGACGCCGGGCGATGCGCTCCAGCTCGGCCAGCAATGCGCGACTGGCGCCGATGCCCCGGGCGCGAGGCTTCACGAACACGCGCTTGACCTCCAGGTCGCGCGTGCCGTCGTGGGCGAGGTCCCGCAGTGCCGCGTGACCGACCGCGTCGCCGGTCTCGTCGACCACGAGGACCGTGGCCACGATGGTCTCGGGGTGCACCGCGAAGGTCTGCTGCGCCTCGTCGCCGAGGTCGGCGACGGCAGCGGCGAGCCGATCGGCGTACCGGGGCGAGACCTCCGCATCCATCTCCTGCCGCAGTGCCGACGCACGCGGATCGTCCCATTCCACCGTCTCCAGCGTCCAGGCGCGGTCCTGCGGCGGGGCCGCAGCCGGCTCCGGGGCCAGGTCGTAGCCGAACGACAGCAGCTCGATGAGCCTGCCGGGCTCGACCTCGGTGAGGCCCTCCCGCTCGGGGAGCCGCCGGAATCCCAGCTTCGCGTAGAGGGCGTGCGCGCCCACCATCTCGGGCCCGCTGTTCATCACGACGCGGTGCGAACCGCGCTCGCGGGCCAGCGCGATCACATGGCGGGTGAGGGCTTCCCCGATGCCGCGCCCGCGGGCGGAGGGCGCGACGGCCAGCTGCCGGAAGTCGGTCTCGCCCGGGCGGGCGATACCGGCCAGCGGGCGGTTGGGGCGCGAGACCCAGACGGTGCCGAGGATCTCGCCGGCGTCGTCGGCGGCGACCCACACGTCACCCGATCGCACGCGTCCGGCCACGTCGCGCAGCGAGGCGATGTACTGATCCGAGAGCTCGCCGTAGCTCGACAGGTACGCCTGCGCGGTCACCTCGCCGGCCCGCTCGTACTCCTCGGTGCGCACGAGCCGGATGCTCCAGCCGCGTGTGGCGGCAGACGGGACGGATGCCGTCGCGGGCTCCTCCTCGGCGGGGTGGGCGCCCCACGCCCCGGCCAGAAGCTCGTAGGAGCGCAGCCGGTCGGCCGGGTCGTGCGTGACCGTGGTGACCAGCAGCTCGTCCGCGCCGGTCACGCGCTGCAGGGTCTCGAGGCGCTCCACGACCGTCTCGGGCGACCCGGTGAACTGCGTGTCCAGACGGTCGCGGACGACAGCGAGCTCCTCATCGGCGAGGGGATGGGCGGCCGCCTCTTCGGGTGAGGGGAAGGGGACGGCGCCCTGGCCGGCGCGGATGCTGTGCACCCATCGACCGTAACCCGCGGCGAGGCGGCGGGCTCCGGCATCCGTCTCGGCGACCACGGCGTCGACCGAGACGATGACGTACGGCCGGGGGACGCGCCCAGGCCGGAAGGCGGCGCGGTACTCCGCGATCGCGTCGAGCACGAATCCCGGGGCGACGTGGTAGTTCGCACCGAACGGCAGACCGAGCTCGCCGGCGAGCCTGGCGCTCGGCCCGGCTGTCGAGCCGTGGATCCACACCGTGACATCGGCTCCCTCGGCGGGCGTGACATGTATCGGCAGGTTCTCCGGCGGGGTGTACGTGCCGTCGAAGAAGGAGAGGATGTCTGCCACGTCGTCGGCGAACCGCTCGCCGTCGGCCTCGCTGCGACCGAGCAGGCGCGCCTGGACGATGAAGCGCTCGGAGCCGAACCCGGCGAACGGACGCGCGGCGGGGAGGAGCAGCCCGTCGACGACGCGGTCGTGCGGCGTGGCGGCCGAGGTCTGCGGCGCGCCGCGAGATCCCGACCGGCCGATGCCCAGATCGAAGCGCCCAGGATGCAGCTGGGCGACGACCCCCGAGGCCTCGGCGACCTGCGCGGGGGAGTAGTTGCCGATGATGGTCGCGGCGGTGCCGATGCGGATGCTCCGGGTCGCTGCGGCGACCGCGGCCAGCAGCACGTGGGGCGCGGCCCCCGCGATCCCCGGATTGAAATGGTGCTCGGCCGCCCAGTACCGCCGGTAGCCGAGTCGTTCGGCGGCCTGCGCCAGCTCGATGCTGGCCCGCAGGCCGTCGGCAGGGGTCTGTCCGGTGCCGAACGGCGACAGATCGAGGACCGAGAGCGGGACGCGGGACATGGGTGCTCCTGAGTCGGGGACGGTGTGCGCGGCGAAGCCGGTCGGGCCCGAGGGCCCGACCGGCTGGGGGAGGTCAGGGCTTCGGGAGCCCTGGCGGGTTGATGTCGGACGAGCTCACGGCCTCGGAGTCGAGGCCCCAGAACTCGAGCAGGTCGGTGTAGGTCCCGTCCTCGATGATCTTGTTGAGCACGATGTTGACGGCCTCGATGAGTCCATTGCCCTTCTTCGTTCCCGCCGCGATCTGGGCCGTGTCGGGCCAGCCGCCGGGGACGATGCCGACGAGCTTCGTGTCGCCGGTCTCGCGCGCCGACCAGGCGGCCGTGGCGTTGGGGCCGAAGGTGGCGTCGGCGCGGCCCGACTGGATCGCGAGGGTCGCGGCAGCGGTGTCGTCGTAGTACACGAGCTCGGCGGGGGCCTTGCCGGCAGCCTCGAGCTCTTCGTTCCAGCGCAGCAGCACCTGCTCCTGGTTCGTGCCCGAGCCGACGATGATCTTGAGGCCCGAGATGTCGCTGGAGTCCTTGATCGAGTCGATCTTGCTGTCGCTCTTCACGTAGAAGCCGAGGAGGTCCTCGCGGTAGCTGGCGAAGTCGTACAGCTCCTTGCGCTCCTCGGTGACCGTCACGTTGGAGGTGATGAGGTCGTACTTGCCCGACTGGATGCCCAGCGGCCAGTCGGCCCACGCGACGACCTGCGGGTTGTACTCCAGACCGAGGCCTTCGGCGATCAGCGAGCCGATGTTGGGCTCGGTGCCGGCGACATCCGTGGCAGCCGACGTCCCGTCCGGCTGATAGCTCAGCGGAGGGACGAACGCGCCCACGGCGACGGTGAGCTTGCCGGCCTGGACCGGCGTGAAGCCGCTCTCTTCGAGAGCGGCGACCGCCTCGGGGACGACGTCGGTGTGGAACCACTCGATCTCGTCGGTGGCGGTGTTGCTCTGGGTCGGCGCGGGGGTGGCCTCTTCCGCGGCCGCCGGGCCGTTGAGGTTCACGGCCGCGACGATGCCGCCGACGACCACGGCCACCGCGACGACGGCGACGCCGATCGCGATGCCCTGCTTCTTGCTGAGTGCCATGCTGTGTTCTCTCTTTCGGGATGCCGGAGCCTGCGTTGCGTCAGGCCAGGACTTTGGCGAGGAACTCCCGCGTGCGCGGGTGCTCGGGGGTGACGAGGACGCGATCCGGCGGACCCTCCTCGAGGATTCGGCCGGCGTCGACGAACACGATCCGGTCGGCGACCTCGCGGGCGAAGCCGATCTCGTGCGTGACGATGATGAGGGTGGTGCCGCTGCGCGCGAGGTCGCGGATGACGTCGAGCACCTCGCCGACCAGCTCCGGGTCCAGCGCACTCGTGGGTTCGTCGAACAGGAGGACGCGGGGACTGAGTGCGAGGGCCCGTGCGATCGCCACGCGCTGCTGCTGACCCCCGGAGAGCTGTCGCGGATAGTGGTCGGCCCGATCGCCCAGGCCCACACGGTCGAGCAGTCCCCTGGCGAGCTCGCGTGCGGCGTCCTTGTCGAGCAGACCGGTCGCGACGGGCGCCTCGGTCACGTTCTCGAGCGCGGTGAGGTGCGGGAACAGGTTGAAGTTCTGGAAGACCAGCCCCACCTGCGTGCGGCGCTTGAGGATCTCCCTCTCGCGCAGCTCGTACAGCCGGTCGCCGCGGCGCTCGTAGCCGATCAGCCGCCCATCGAGGGTCACCGAGCCTCGGTCGACGGATTCCAGATGGTTGATCGTGCGCAGCAGCGTGGACTTGCCCGAGCCGCTCGGGCCGAGGATCGCGACGACCTCGCCCGGCTGGACCGTGAGATCGATCCCGGCCAGCACGGGCACGCCGCCGTAGCTCTTGTGGACGTTGTGGATCTCGACGAGGCCCTGGGTCACCGGCTGCGCGGCGAGGGTGGCAATGCTCATGATCCTGCTCCTTCGAAGTGCTTGGCGTCGTTCGAAGAGGCGCCGAACGGCGTGCGTGTATGCAGGGGCGCATCGACGCCGACCAGCGGTGGCGGGCCGGTGTCGGCATCCCCGAGCCGTGCCCACTGCGCCGCGACCCAGTGGCGGAAGGTCTGCAGCGGCGTGGGCGGCAGGACCCGTACGCTCCCGCGGGCGTAGTGGCGCTCGATGTAGTACTGCGCGATGCTCAGGATCGTGGTGATGAGCGTGTACCAGACGACGGCCACCAGCAGCAGCGGGATGACCCGGCTGTTGCGGTTGTAGATGACCTGAACCGCGTAGAAGACCTCGGGGATGGCGATGACGAACACGACCGAAGCGCCCTTGACGAGGCCGATCACCTCGTTGGTCGCGTTCGGGACGATCGAGCGCATCGCCTGCGGCAGGATGATGCGGAACAGCCGTTTGCGGGCCGGGATGCCCAGGGCCGCCGCCGCCTCCTGCTGTCCCTGATCCACCGACAGCAGGCCGCCGCGGATGATCTCGGCCGAGTACGCCGCCTGGTGCAGCCCCAGCCCGAGGATCGCCGCCGCGAAGGCGCTGATCAGGTTGACCGTCGGGAACTCGACGATCCAGAAGTCGGTGGTGAAGGGCGTGCCCAGGCCCAGGGTCGGGTACAGATAGCCGAGGTTGTACCAGACGATGATCTGCACGACGAGCGGGACCGACCGGAAGAACCAGATGTACGACCACGATGCCCCGCGCAGCAGCGCCGACTTCGACAGCCGTCCGAGCGCGAGCACCGTGCCCAGGGTGAACCCGAAGACCGCCGAGATCGCCGTGAGCGAGAGCGTGTAGCCGACGCCGATGAGCACCGGCTCCGCGAAGAAGTAGTGCGCGAAGACGTCCCACTCGTAGTTCTCGTTGGTGAAGACCGACCACACGAACTGCGCGACGACGAACAGCACGACCGCGCCGATGGACCAGCGGAACCAATGCCGGGTGTGCACGACGGGGATGTCTCCGAGGTCGACGCGCGCGGTGCCGGGCGGCACGGGCGAGGTCGCCGTCGTCTCCGCGGCCGGGCCGGCCTGACGCGGGAGGGTGTCGGTCATGAGAACTCTCTTCGATCGGCGGCGCGGGGTGGGCGGTTCGTGCGCCGGTAGGGCGACGGTAGGGTCCTCTCGCCGGCGGCACCTAGCCGCCGCGGCATCGCGGCGACACGGATCGTGACGGTCTGAAACGCGGCGACACAGATCGGAATGCGCCGACGTACACCGTCTGCGCATCCGCCGGGCCGCTTACCGTGGCAGCCATGTCAGACCACCCGTTCGCCGTCGCCCTGGAGGGGGATGCCGCCGGCGCCCACCCCGCAGCCACCGTCCCCGCGTCCGACGCGCTCACCGCGCGCCGGCTCGCCGCCCGCGTCGTCGGAGCCGAACGCTTCGGCCTCACGGCCGTCACCTTCGACGACTCGCCGCTGCCGGTAGCCGATGCCGTCGCGCGTCTGGACGCCGTGCAGCGCGCGGCGTTCGCCGCGCCCCTGACCTCTGCGATCGGCCTGGTCCCGGTGGTGCATGTCGCGTACAGCGAGCCGTTCCACGTGGCCACGCAGCTCGCCAGCCTCGACTGGGCATCGTCCGGTCGCGCCGGGTGGATCGTCGCCGCCTCCGGGACGGCCCGTGAGGCCGCCGCGTACGGACGCGACGAGCTCGCCGTCGACGAGCTGCGACGCGAGCGCGACGACGTCATCGAGGTCGCGCGGCGGCTGTGGGACTCGTGGGAGGACGACGCCGTGATTCAGGATGCCGCGACCGGCCGCTACCTCGACGCCGACCGCCTGCACTACGTCGACTTCGAGGGCGAGCGGTTCTCGGTCAAGGGCCCGCTCATCACGCCCCGTCCGCCGCAGGGTCAGCTCGTCGTCGTGGCGCCGGCAGGCGCCGCCGGCGTCGACGTGGCCCTGGTGGAGGGCATCGACCCGGCGGCGGTCGCGGAGGCCGCCGCTGCGGCTCGTGCCGCGGGGGCCGAACGGGTGTGGGCCGAGGTCGAGGTGCTCCTGGACACGCGCGGCGTCCCCGCCGCACGCCGTCTCGCGGAACTCGGAGCATGGCCCGCGGCCGGCCGGCTGCGCCACATCGGCGACGCCGCCGGTCTGGCCTCTCTTCTCGAAGAGCTGGCGGCATCCGTCGACGGCGTGCGTCTGCACCCGGCCGAACCCGACGTCGACGTCGAAGAGGTGGGGCGCGCGGTGCTGCCGGCGCTTCGCCGGACGCTCGGCTTCCGCTCGCCGACCGCGGGCGACACGCTCCGCGAGACCCTCGGCCTCGGCCGCCCTGTCAGCCGTTACGCCGCATCCGCCGTGAAGGAGCTCGCATGACCACCTCCCGCCGCATCCAGTTCGGAGTGTTCTTCCAGGGGGTCAACTTCGGCACCATCTGGTCGAGCGAGCGCAGCGGCTCGCAGTACGACTTCGAGTCGTTCCGCCGCATCGCGCAGACCGCCGAGCGCGGACTGTTCTCCGCCTTCTTCCTGGGAGAGGGTTTGCGCCTGCGCGAGCATTTCGGCCGCATCCACGATCTCGACATCGCCGGTCGCCCCGATGCGCAGACGCAGCTCGCCGCGCTCGCCGCCGTGACCGAGCGCATCGGTCTGGTGGCGACGCAGAACACGACGTACAACGACCCGTACGATCTCGCGAAGCGCCTGAACTCGCTCGATCTGCTCTCTGACGGCCGTGCCGGGTGGAACATCGTGACCACCGACAACGCGTGGACCGGCGCCAACTTCCGCCGCGGCGGCTACCTCGATCACGCCGACCGCTACCGTCGCGCCGCGCAGTTCGTCGCGGCGGCCCAGCGGGTGTGGGATGCCGGAGCCGAGGGCGTCGGCACGTCCGTGTCCGTCTCCCACGATCTGGTGTCGTTCGAGGGACCGGCTCCGCTCCCACCGAGCCGGCAGGGCAGGCCGGTGCTGTTCCAGGCCGGCGACTCGGACGAGGGGCGCGAGTTCGCGGCATCCACCGCCGACGTCATCTTCTCGGCGCACCCGGGGCTCGACGAGGCTGCCTCGTTCGCCGCGGACGTGCGCCGGCGCCTGCCCGCGCACGGCCGGAGCGTGGACGAGCTGAAGTTCTTCCCGGGGGCGCAGTTCATCCTCGCCGCAACCGATGCCGAGGCGCGGGAGAAGGCCGAGTGGGTCACCCGCGCGCAGGTGTCGCCGCAGACCGCCATCCGATTCCTCGAGCCGATCTGGGGCCGTGACCTGTCGGAGTACGACGCCGACGGGCCGCTGCCCGACGTCGATCCCGAGGTCGATGAGGTCGACGGCCGGCGCGGCACGATGTTCCAGGGCCGCAAGGCCGTCGAGACCGCACGGGAGTGGCGCGAGAGCGCCGCGGCCGAGGGACTGTCGATCCGGGAGTTCGTCATCCGCCGGTCGTCGCTGCGCACCTTCGTCGGCGGCTACTCGACGATCGCGGACCGGCTCGTGCAGTACGTCGACGCGCACGCGGTGGACGGCTTCAACGTCTCGCCGTACCTCGTGCCCGAGGGGCTCGACGACATCGTCGACGGGCTCATCCCCGAGCTTCAGGAGCGCGGCGTCTATCCGGCCGAGTACCCGGGCACGACCCTGCGCGAGAACCTCGGCCTGCCGGAGCCGGGCGCGCAGGCCGAGCTCGCCGCCTGACGCGGCGAGAAGCACCGCCCCGTGGATCCGCATGGCGCCGTGTGACGGCGCGATGCGCCGGTCGAGGCGACCGGGCCGTAGCGTGACGCCGAATACCGGCATCCACCGTCTCCGAGAGGACCTGCACATGACCGACACCACCGACACCGCGGCCGAGCCGACCTACGACGCCCCACTCATCAGCGCCGAAGAGGCTGCGGCGCGCGCCGCCGCGGGCGCGCTCGTCATCGACGTGCGCAGCGACGCCGGCCGCGCGCGCGACGGCGTGATCCCCGGTTCGATCCGCGGCGACCGCGACAACCTCGACGCCCAGTTCCTGATCGACTCGCCCGAGAAGTTCGCCGAGATCACCGAGTGGGACCAGGACATCGTGATCGTGTGCGGCTCGATCCGCGGCTCGGGCCCGGTCGCCGAGCAGCTCCGCGCGAAGGGCTTCACCAACGTCGCCCACGTCGACGGCGGCTTCCCGGCGTGGAAGGAGTCCGGCGCGCCGACCGCAGAGGTGGACGAGAGCCGCTGACATCGCCCGCCGTCGGACGACGGTTCAGGATGCCTCGACCTGCCGGTGCGGCAGGGTCGAGGCATCCGTCATTCCGCCCGCGATCACGCCGACTGAAGGATCCGTGCCGTCACCCGTGCCGAGAAGAGCAGCGCGTCCACCGGCACGCGCTCGTCTGCGGCGTGGAACTGCGCGAAGACGTCGAACTCCCGCGGCACGCGCAACGGCACGAAGCCGTACCCGTTGATCCCCAGCCGTGCGAAGTGCTTGTTGTCGGTGCTTGCGGGAAGCAGGTAGGGCACGACCACGCCCTCGGCGTCCTCGAGCGAGATCGCCTGCTGCAGGATGCCGATGATCGCGGCGTCGACCGGCGCCTCGGTCGCCGACCACCACCGCCCCTCGCGGATGTCGATGCCGTCCCCCACGACCTCGCGCAGACCGGCGCGCAGCGCGTCGTCCTGCCCCGGCAGCACCCGGATGTCGAGGCGCGCCGACGCCTCGGCCGGAATGGTGTTCGTCTTGTCGCCCGCCGACAGCACCGTGGGGGTCGCGGTGTTGCGCGTCGTCGCTCCCACCAGAGACGCGACGAATCCCAGGCTCTCCAGATCGGCGGCGAGCGACTCGTCGGTGAACTCCAGCCCGCGTGCCTCGCCGAACACGTCGAGGAAGCGCTGCAGCGCGGGCGTGCGCACCACCGGGAAGCGATGCGCCCCCACCGCCGCGACCGCCTGTGCGAGACGCACGACGCTGTTGTCGTCGGTCGGGCGGGATCCGTGGGCGGCATGGCCGCGGGCACGCAGCGTCGACCAGGCGACGCCCTTCTCGCTCGTGGCGACCAGGTACGCACGGCGGTCATCGGAGGGGTCGGCCGCGAGCGGCACAGAGAATCCGCCCACCTCGCTGAGCGCCTCGGTGACGCCGGCGAACAGGTCAGGCCGGTTCTCGACCAGCCACCCCGCGCCCCACACACCGCCGCTCTCTTCGTCGGCGAGGAACGCGAACACCAGATCTCGGCGCGGCACGATCCCCTCGCGGCGCAGATGGCGCGCCACGGCGAGGATCGTCCCGGCGAAGTTCTTCATGTCGACGGCGCCTCGGCCGTAGAGATGGCCGTCCTCGATGTCGGCGCCGAACGGCGGGTGCGTCCAGTCCTTCTCTTCGACCGGGACGACATCGAGGTGGGCGTGCACCAGCAGCGCGCCGGCGTCCGGGTCGCGTCCGGCGATCCGCGCGACCAACGACCCGCGGCCGGGCCGCGGCTCGACGAACTCGGCATCGATGCCCGCTTCTGTGAGCCGCTCCTGGACGAAGCGCGCCGCGCGGGTCTCGCCGTCTCCGATCGTCTCGGCGACGCCGGTGTTGACGCTCTCGATGCGGATGAGCTCGCGGACGAACTCCAGGGCTTCGCTCTCCAGCAAGGTCGGCGTCGGCCGGGCGGCGTTCATTCTCGTCTTCCTTCGGTCGGCTGTGGGCGAAGGCGTGCCCCGCCTTCATCGCGTGCTTGCAGTCAACCCGCCGGCCGAGCGGACCCCGCGTCGGTGCGTCACGCGGCGTAGCACGGGCGGCGCGACGATGATCGGCACGCGCCGGCCGAACCCGAACCCGAACCCGAACCCGCACCCGAACCCGAAGGCACGCCCGGACTCACCCCAGCCGGCGCACCGCCCGCTGCAGCTTCTCGCGGACCGCGGCGGGGTCGACCACCGGGACCTCGCCGCGCTCCGCCTGCTCCGCCCACGACTGGCCGATGTAGCGCATCACGCCGGCGAGGATGCTCGCGATGACGCGAGCGTCCTCGGCGAGCGCTGCTTCGGGCTCCGCGGGGTACTGCGTGCGCAGGCGCAGGCCGATGATCTCGGTGAGCTCGCGATCGAGGACCGAGATGCGCTCCAGCTGCCGGGCCATGAGGGCCGGATTCGAGCCGATGGCACGGATCCGGCGGGCCAGCAGCGCGGGGTCCGCAGCCATGGCGCCCGGGTCGACGCGGATGAGCTGGGCCGCCTCCACGAGCAGCGGCCCGGTCGAGACGATGAACGCCCTCGCCGCGCGTTCGTCCACCTGGGGCTCGTCGGTGCCGATGAGGGCGGCATCCTTCGTCCGGAAGTGGTTGAAGAAGGTGCGCTGGCTGACGCCCGCTCGAGCGCAGATCATGTCGACGGTGACGGCGTCGTACCCGTGCTCCAGCACCAGATCGACCGCCGCGCGTTCGATGGCCGCGGCCTTCTCGACGGCATCGCGCCGGCGCGGGGGACTGCTCGACATGATCTGCGCTCCTTGGGTCACTCGTACCGTAGCGACTCGATCGGGTCCTGTCGTGCCGCCCGGCGGGCAGGCAGGACCCCGGAGACGAACGCGATGAGGGTCACGATCAGGATGACGCCGATGACGTTCGCGGGGCGGAACAGCAGGATCTGCAGACCGGGAAGGGCCGACAGCACGGACTGCGCGGCGACGCCCGCGATCGCCGAGCCCACGCCGATCGCCGCGAGTGCTCCGATCGTCGCTCCCAGCAGCCCGATGACGATCGCCTCGAGCGAGAAGAGCGCGAAGACGCGCCCGTTCGACATTCCCATGGCCTTCATCAGCCCGATCTCGCGGGTGCGCTCCTGGACGCTCATGAGAAGGGTGTTCACGATCCCGAACGACGCGGCGATGAGCGCGACGACCGCGAAGGCGCTGAGCACTCCGATGATCCCGTTGATCACCGTCTGCACGACACCCAGCTGGTCGGCCACGGTCTGGCCGGCGAGGTCGTCGGCGGCGAGGGCGGACTTCACCGCGGCGATGTCGGCATCTGCGACCGCGCCGTCCTCCCCGGAGCCCGCCAGATAGGCGACGGCCACCGGCCAGCCCTGCGGCTGACCCGGGATCGCCTGGGCATCGGCCACCTGCTGCACCAGCTCGCTGTTCGCGCCGGCACCCGAGGCGAACAGGCTCTCGCGCGCGACCCCGGCGATCTCGGCCTGCACCTGCTGAGCCTGGCCGGTGCCGTCGGTGTAGCCGAGCGTCACCGTGGCGCCGACCGCGTCCTGCGGGTCGGCGAATCCGAGTGCGTCGACGTAGTCCTCGGGGATCACGAGCTCGGCGCTCTGCGACTGCTGGTCGAGCTGGCGCCCGGCGACGAGGTCGCTCTGGCCGACGGAGGAGGTGGGGTTCACCGTCAGCTCGTAGCGCGTGCTGTCCGGCGCCTCGATCCAGTCGATCGCGATCTGGCTCACGGCCTCGACGCGGTCGACGCCCTCGATCGCCGCGACGGCATCGATGTCGTCCTGGTTGAGGAGGGTGCCCGCGCCCAGGGGGTTGGCGCCGGTGGACCGCTGGCGTCCCTCCGGGTCGTACTCCGCCGGCTGGTCGCCGGTGTCGACCGACGCCGCGGGAGAGACCAGCAGCACGTCGCCGGAACCGAGGGATGCCACCTGACGTTCGACGTAGTCGTTCACTCCGGCGCCCAGGGCCGTCGTGAGGGTCAGGGTGAAGGCGCCGACGAAGAGGCTCAGCACGGTGAGCGTGGTGCGCAGTCTGGCGCGGAACGCGTTGCGGCCGGCGCTGCGGACGATGTCGATGGTCTTCATCGGATGCCTCCGGTCGGTGCGGATACGGGCGTCCGGCCGGCGATCAGCCCGTCCGCGATGGTCACGGCCCGGTCGCAGCGTGCCGCCAGCTCCTCGTCGTGGGTGACCACGACGAGGGTGATGCCGCGCTCGCGCTGCAGGCCGAAGAGGATGTCCTCGACCTGGCCTCCGGTCGCGGAGTCCAGGTTGCCGGTCGGCTCGTCCGCGAACACGACCTGCGGCTCGCCGACGAGCGCCCGGGCGATGACGACGCGCTGCTTCTGGCCGCCGGAGAGATCCGCGGCGCGATTGCGCGCCTTGTCGGCGAGACCCAGTGCGTCCAGCGCTTCCATCGTCCGTCGCTGCCGTTCCCTCGCGGGGACGCCCGCGATCGTGAGCGGGAGGCTCACGTTCTCGGCGACGGTCTGGGTCGCGGCGAGGAAGAACTGCTGGAACACGAATCCGAACGTCGCGTTGCGGAGCCGGTTGAGTTCGCGCGGGCGGAGGGTCGCGGCATCCTGCCCCTCCACCTCGATACGACCGCTCGTGGGGCGGTCGAGCAGCGCGAGGAGGTGCATGAGGGTGGACTTTCCGGAGCCGGACTTGCCGACGATGGCGAGAGACTCGCCCGTGCGCACGTCGAGGCTGACGCCGCGCAATGCGGAGAAGGCGGTGTCGCCCCGGCCGTACACGCGAGTCACCTCCTCAGCGCGCAGGATGAGGGGGGACGCGGAAGTCATGACGCTCCTTCGAAGACGAATATGCAGACACTGCAGATTATCTCGCAGTTGCTGAATATAGCGTGAGACGATGGAATCGGTATGCCGAGCGGATCGAAACGAGCATTACTTCGGTAACAGCTACTAGACAACTCGTAATGCTTGTTACAGAATCAATGCGCGGCGTTCGTCGGCGAGCGCCCCCGAGAAAGGTCCCCGCATGGAACACCTCACCCCCCGCCACCGTCGTTTCGCCTTCGCAGCCGCCGCCCTCTCGATCACCGGGATGCTGGCCACCGGGTGCGCCTCCGCCGCCGGAGGCACCGAGAGCACTCCGTCGGCCGCCGCCGGCGCCCCCGTCGAGATCCTCGGGAAGCAGATCGACGTCGACGACGACGCCCGCGCCCTGCTGCCCGACGACATCGCCGAGGCCGGCTCCGTCACTGCCGCGACCGACGCGCCGTACGCCCCGTTCGAGATGTTCGTCGAAGAGGGCTCCGACGAGCTGACGGGCGTGGACGTGCTGCTCGGCCAGGCGATCGGCGCCAAGCTCGGCATCACGGTCGACTTCGCCCAGCAGGGATTCGACGGCATCATCCCCGCACTCCAGGCGGGGAACTACGACCTGGCGATCTCGGCGATGACCTCGAGCGTGGAACGGATGGACGTGCTCACGTTCGTCGACTACTCGGCGTCGGGCACCGGCATCCTCACCCGCGCAGGCAACCCCGACGACATCGAGACCTACCTCGACCTGTGCGGCAAGAACGTCGCCGTGCAGACCGCGACCAGCCAGGCCGCATTGGTCACCGACGTGTGGCAGGCCGAGTGCGAGGCGAAGGGCCTGGAGCCGATCGCGCTGTCGGAGTTCCCGTCCGATTCGGACGCGCAGCTGGCCATCACCGCCGGCAAGGCGCAGGCGTCGCTGCTGACGAAGCCCAGCGCGGGATACGTCGCCAAGACGACCAACGACGGCAAGACGTTCATGGTCGTGGAAGACCCCGAAGCCCCGAACGGCTACGACGCCACCCTCAACGGCATCGGCATCCTCAAGGACCGCGCCGACTTCGCCCAGGCGATCCAGAAGGCCCTGCAGTCGCTGATGGCCGACGGCACCTACGACGCGATCCTCGCGGAGTTCGGCGTCGAGGGCATCGGCATCGACGACGCGACCATCGACGGCGCCGCCTCCTGAGCCGGCGGGGCCCGGAACGCCCCCCGTCCGGGCCCGCCTCTCCCTCGGAACGACCCCTTCCCCACCCAAGGAGCATCATGGCCGCATCGTCGCAGCCGCTCGCCGACGCCACGGCGCCCCCGACCCTCGACACCCGCCCGACCCTCGTCACCGTCCCGCTGCGCCACCCCTGGCGCTGGGTGTCGGGGATCGTCGTCGGACTGGTCACCGCCTCACTGGCGGTCGCCTTCGCCCAGAACCCGAACATCGACTGGCCCACCGTGGGCGCGTACCTGTTCGCTCCGCTGACGCTGCAGGGACTGGCCACCACGATCTACCTGACGGCGGCCGCGATGGTGATCGGGCTGGCGGGCGGCATCGTGGTCGCGATCATGCGGCTCTCGCCCAACCCCGTGCTGCGCGTCGTGAGCGGGCTGTTCGTCTGGGTCTTCCGCGGCACCCCGGTGCTGCTGCAGCTGATCTTCTGGGGATTCATCGGCGCCTTCCTGCCGAAGCTCGTGCTCGGGATCCCGTTCACGGACGTCGAGTTCTGGTCCATCGAGACCAGCACGCTGATCCCCGCGACGGTCGCCGCGCTGCTCGCCCTCGGTCTCAACGAGATGGCCTACGCCTCGGAGATCGTCCGGGCGGGGATCGCGTCGGTCGACCACGGCCAGACCGAGGCCGCGCATTCGCTCGGCATGACGCCGGGCCGCACCATGCGCCGCATCGTGCTGCCCCAGGCGATGCGCGTGATCGTCCCGCCGATGGGCTATGAGGTGATCACGATGCTCAAGACCACCGCGCTGGTCTCGTTGATCGCCGGCCACGACCTCATGTCGAACCTGCAGGCCGCGTACGCCCAGAACTTCAAGATCATCCCGCTGCTGATCGTGGCCGCGATCTGGTACCTCGTGCTGACCAGCATCCTCGCCATCCCCCAGGCGTGGCTCGAACGACGCTTCGGGCGCGGCGTCGCCGGCGCGCGCGAGAACGTCGTCTCGAAGCTGCTGCGCGTCTGGAAGGCCGGAAAGAAGTGACCATCATGCTCCCCACCGATCCCATCGCTTCGCCCGGATCGGCGCCGACCGCGACGTCGGCCATCATCGACGCGCGCGACGTCCACAAGCGATTCGGATCCCTCGAAGTCCTCAAGGGCATCACCCTGCAGGTCGGGCGCGGGCAGGTCGCCTGCCTGCTCGGTCCCTCCGGTTCGGGCAAGTCCACGTTCCTGCGCTGCATCAACCACCTCGAGAAGATCGACGCCGGCATGATCCGCGTCGCCGGCGAGACCGTCGGCTACCAGGAGCGCAACGGCAAGCTGTACGAGCTGCCGGTCGCCGCGGTCGCCCGTCAGCGCCGCAGCGTGGGCATGGTGTTCCAGCGGTTCAACCTCTTTCCGCACATGACCGCGCTCGAGAACATCGCCGAGGCGCCCGTGCAGGTGCGCGGCACGGCGCGAGGCATCGCCAAGGCGCGGGCGCTCGAGCTGCTGGACCGGGTCGGTCTGGCCGACAAGGCCGGCACGTACCCGAGCGCGCTGTCGGGCGGCCAGCAGCAGCGCATCGCCATCGCCCGTGCTCTCGCGATGGATCCCGAGGTGATGCTCTTCGACGAGCCCACCTCGGCCCTCGACCCCGAGCTGGTCGGCGACGTGCTCGACGTGATGCGCGATCTCGCGGCATCCGGCATGACCATGATCGTCGTGACGCACGAGATCGGCTTCGCCCGCGAGGTCGGCGACGTCGCCGTGTTCATGGACGGCGGCGTGGTCGTCGAGCAGGGGCACCCGTCCGAGGTGCTGGTCACCCCCCGCGAAGCGCGCACCCGGTCGTTCCTCGCCAAGGTGCTGTGATGACGGTGAGCTCTGCCACCGTGCTGCCACCGCTCCCTGTCGCGCTGCGGCAACGCGCCGCATCGCTCCTCCCGCAGTTCCGGGACGATCTGCGTCGCCTCGTCGAGATCGACTCCGGTTCCGGTTCGGCGGACGGAGTGGATGCCGTCGGCGACTGGTGCGCGGAGCGCCTCAGCCTGCTCGGCTTCGATGTGGAACGGATCCCGACCCCCGTCGTCGGCGGGAGTCGCTACGGCGGAGTGGTCGTCGGCCGCAAGCGGGGGCGCGGATCGCGTCGCGTGCTCCTGTTCGCGCACCTCGACACCGTGTTCGCCGACGGCACCGCGCAGGCGCGCCCGTACCGCGAGCAGGGCGGACGCGCGTTCGGGCCCGGGGTGAGCGACGACAAGGGCGGCGTCCTGGCCGCCCTGTACGCCGCTCGTCTGCTCGACGAGTCCGGGTTCACCGACTTCGCGGAGCTCGTGATCGCCCTCACGCCCGACGAGGAGGTGGGGTCGCCCGCATCCGGACCGATCCTCGCGGCGATCGCGAGCGGGATGGACGCCGCGCTGTGCCTGGAGTGCGCCCGCGAGAACGGCGACCTCGTCACGGCGCGGAAGGGCGTGGCCGACGTGCGCATCCGCGTCGAGGGGCGGGCGGCGCACGCCGGGGTCGAACCCCACCGCGGCCGGAACGCCGCCGTCGAGGCCGCGCATCTGCTGCTCGACCTGCAGGGACTCAACGGCGCCCGCGACGGGCTGACCGTCAACATCGGCGTCGTGAGTGCGGGTGAGCGCGCGAACGTCGTGCCCGCGCGCGCCGAACTGTTCGGGGAGGTGCGGGCCGCGACGCTCGCCGATCTGGACTGGGCCCTCGCCTCGATCGAGGAGCGCGCCGCGCGTCCTGCCGTCGACGGCGTGAGCTCGCAGGTGGGCCGCATGGCGGTGTGCCCGCCGCTGGAGCCGGAGGCGACCGCCTGGCTGTTCGCCGCCGCGGCCGCCGTCGGACGGCAGCTCGGCGTCACCGTGGCCGGGGCGGCGACCGGCGGTGTCTCGGACGCGAACTTCGTCGCGGCGACCGGGGTGCCCGTCCTCGACGGAGTGGGCCCCATCGGCGGCGACGACCACTCCGAGACGGAGTGGCTCGACCTGCAGAGCGTGCCCTCGCGACTGGCCCTGCTGGCGGGACTCGTCATCCGCGTCGCCACCGGATGAGCGCGATACTGTCGAGTCCGGAGGTGCCCGACATGGCCGAAGCCGGAATGGCCGAGACGATCCGACGGGGGATGGGCGACTGCTCGCCCGCCGAACGCAAGGTCGCCCGCGTGCTGCTGTCGGCGTACCCCTCCGCGGGCTTCGAGACGGTCGCCCGGCTCGCCGAGCGCGCCGGCGTGAGCGGCCCCACCGTGCTGCGTTTCGTGCAGCGGCTGGGGTACCGCGGCTTCCCCGACTTCCAGGAGGCGCTGCGACACGATCTCGACGAGCGCTCCGCCTCGCCCCTGCGGATCCACCAGACGCAGGGGCCGCGGAGCGGCGACGCCACGCTGCGCGACCGTGCCGCGGCGATCTCGCTGCAGACGCTGGAGAAGACCTTCGCCGAGGTCAGCACGCACGACCTCGACCGCTGCGTGGAGCTGATCGCCGCCGCACCGGGATCCGTCCTCGTCGCGGGCGGTCGCTACTCCGGCCTGCTCGCGCGGGTGCTCGCCCAGCACCTGGAGCAGCTGAGGCCCCGCGTGCGGATGCTGCCCGAGGCGCCGTCCGCCCGTGCCGCGCTCGTCGAGGACCTCGGGCGCCGCGACGTGCTCGTGCTGTTCGACTTCCGCCGGTACGAGGAGCACACGCAGCGCCTGGCGCGCGCCGCGCGAGAGCGGCATGCGTCGGTGGTGCTGTTCACCGACATCTGGCTGTCGCCCGTCTCGTCGGACGCCGACGTGGTGCTCACCAGCGAGACGGCCGCGCCGTCGCCCTTCGACGCGCTGACGCCGGTGCTGGCATTGATCGAGACGGTCGTCGCCGGGTGCTTCGACCGGCTCGGCGACGCGGCGGTGGCGCGGATGGCCCGCGCCGACCGCGCCGCGAGCGACCTCGGACTGTACTGAGCCGGGTCTTCTTCTGCACGAAGGACTGCCCGGCCGCCGCAGCGGCCGGGCAGTTCATCGTGCGGGTCGTCACGGGGCCGGGGTGATGTCCATCCGCAGTTCCGAGAACGACACCGCGCCGGCCGGCGTCGTCCAGGCCGCCGTGCCTTCGTCGCGGGTGAGCGAGGTGACCGCCTGCGGCATCGATTCGAAGCTGGTCCCCTGTCCGGTGCGCGAGGCGGATGCCACGACCTCTCGCGCGAGGTCGCGCAGGGTGTACGCGCCCCCGGCGCCGTCGAGCGAGTCCCAGACGTCCGAGCGAGGTGTGGCGCTCACCGCTCGGGGCTGGATCCGGACGGACCCCTTCGCCTTCTGGATCGTGACGTCGTCGCCGAAGACGATCGTGTCGCCGGCGGTCGCGTAGCTCCACCGCACGCCTGTGAGGGCGCCGTCGACGGCCACAGCGTCCCGTACGTCGAGGATCGACGCTCCGTTCACGCCGATCACGCGGCCTTTGTGGGTACGGCGGTCGAGCACGACGGCCGTGGTCTCGTCGACGCCGAGCACGACGTCGTGCCCGGTCGCCTGTGCCAGCACGGCGGCCCGGCCTTCGCGACCCCAGGTCGTGAAGTGGCTGTCGAGCAGCACTCCGTCGACGAACCCGAAGCCGCCGTACGGGAGGTACCCGAGTGCGCGCTCGTCGTCGAGGTAGCCTGCCGTCGCGCCGTCGCGCCAGGCCTCGTAGGACTCGCCGCCGGTGACCATGTCGGCGCCCTGCTGGATCGTGAGGCCCGCGCTCACTCCCGACACGACGCCGCGTGCGGCGACGTCGCGGAGGGCGGCCATCACGGGCGTGTCCGCGCAGTCGGTGAACGCGTCGCGGTCGGCGGGTGCGCACGTGAACAGCGTGCGCACGTAGCGCATCTGGTCTCCGCCGCCGAAGAAGACGCCCGTGGATGCCGCGACCTGCGCGGCCACCTGCTCGTCGAAGGCTCGCGCCGGCGTGTAGTCGTCCCCGGGGTAGTTCGCTCCCGTGTCGATCGGGACGGCGTAGGTGTCGGCGCCGAAGCGCTCGAACAGCGCCGCGTAGTAGAGGCCGTTTGCGGCGGCGTTGTTCTGCTCCGGATCGGCGGCGTCCGAGGCATTGGACGCCGCCGTGGCCGCCGCGGTGACGATGGCGATGCGGGCTCTGGCCGGCCCGTCGCCGTCCGGGTCCGCCAGCGAGACGATCGATTTCAGGATCTCGGAGTTCTCCTTGAGGTTGCCGCCGATGAGGACGGCGTGAGGCGACAAGACGCCGGCGGACGGCGGCGAGGCCGAGGCGGACGTCGCCGGCACGACGGCGAGTGCCACGGCGAGCACGGCTCCGGCGGTGCCGGCGCGTCTGAGGGTGGTGCGCATGATTCTCCTTTGAAACGGCGAGTACAGAAACTGGTGAAGCGTGCAAGAATCTAACGCACATTACAGATCGAGGGAAGGTGCCCCAGGATGGGATCTCAGTTTGCGCTCGCGCTCGACGAGGAGGACCTGCCGGCGCTCGGTGCTGATTCCATGCACGCCGTGACCGACGAGAGCGCCGCGCTCCTCGACGCCGTGCTGGACTACGCGCGTCGTCGTGCGCTGCTGACCCCGGTGCCGCTGGACCGACCGCAATCACCCGCGGACCTGCAGCGCCTCGCGGGCGTATCCATCCGGCCCGATGGCCTCGGCGCCGTGCGCGCCCTCGGCGTCTTCGAGCACGTGCTCGCGCCCGCCTGCATCTCGACCGACCATCCGGGCTATCTCTCCTTCATCCCGTCCGCTCCGACGAAGGCGGCTCTCGCCTTCGACGTGGTGGTCTCGGCGTCGGCCGTCTACGGCGGCTCGTGGATGGAGGGCGCGGGGGCGGTGTTCGCCGAGAACGAGGTGCTCGCCTGGCTCGCCGACGAGTGCGGGCTCCCGGCGACCGCAGGCGGGGCCTTCGTGCAGGGCGGGACCATCGGCAACCTCTCCGCTCTCGTCGCGGCGCGGGAGCACGCTCGGCGACGCCGACGGGATGCCGGTGAGCCGATGCCCGCGCGGTGGGCTGTCGTGTGCAGCACCGAGGCCCACTCCTCGATCGCCTCGGCCGCCGAGGTCATGGACGTCGACGTCGTTCCGGCGGAGGCGGATGCTCAGGGGCGGCTGCGGGGACCGGCCGTGGCCGATGCCCTCGCGCGGGCGGACGGCACGGTATTCGCCGTCGTCGCGACCGCCGGGACGACGAATCTGGGCATCGTCGATGACATCGCATCGATCGCCGATGTCGCCGAAGCCCACGGGCTGTGGCTCCACGTCGACGGCGCCTACGGTCTGGCGGCGATCCTCGCGCCGTCCACGCGGCATCTCTTCGCGGGCGTCGAGCGGGCCGACAGTCTGATCGTCGACCCGCACAAATGGCTCTTCGCGCCCTTCGACGCCTGCGCGCTGCTCTACCGCGACCCGCGGCTGGCCCGTGCCGCACACACCCAGAAGGCGGAGTACCTCGACACGCTCACCGAGTCGGCGGACTGGAACCCGTCGGATCTCGGCATCCAGCTCACCCGCCGGGCCCGCGGGCTTCCGCTGTGGTTCTCGCTGGCCGTCCACGGCACCGAGCAGTACCGCGTCGCGATCGAGGATGCCGTCGCCCGCACCCGCCGGGTGGCCGAGATGATCCGCAGGCACCCCTCCCTGCAGCTCGTCCGTGATCCGGACCTGTCGGTCGTCGCGTTCCGTCGCGTGGGCTGGAGCGCGCCCGACTACCAGGAGTGGTCGGACCGGCTGCTCGACGAGCAGCGCGCGTTCGTCGTGCCGAGTTCGCACGCCGGCGAGACCGTGCTGCGGCTCGCGATCATCTCACCGTTGACGACCGACGGGCTGGTGCAGGGCATCCTCGACACGATCGAGTGACGGCGGTCTGTCACACCCCGCCGCGTTCATCGTCGATGATGTTCGGAGTGGAGTTGTCAGCACAGGCGGGAGTGGACATGAGCGGCGACGGGCACCGTAAGCACCTCGGAGACGACGAGCCGGAGCAGGGCCCCGGCGAGGAGACGCTGCTGGGCGCCGCGGGCGACGAGGTTCCGCCGGGAGGCGTGGTCGCCGGCTCCTTCGACGACCAGTTCCCCGTCGCGGACCCGTACGCGGGCATCCCCGCCGACGAGGTCGGCCTCCCGCCGCTGAGCGAGGCCGAGCAGGAGGCCGTGGCGCGCGAGGCGGATCGGCTCGCCGACGACCCTGAGGCGCTTCGCGACCTCTGAGACGCCCGGCCGGTGGCTGCCGGCCGCGGACGCCGCACCGGTCCGGGTCTGTGCGCGTCGAGCCTCAGATCGGGAACGCCTTGATCCGCTGCAGCAGGTCGGGACCGGAACGTTCGAGGATGCGGCCGCCGACGAGGACCCCCGCGACGATGACGCCGGCGCCCACGATGACCCCCACGACGAGCGAGACCGCGCCCAGGGGAGCGGACGCGGTCGCCAGTGAGACGATCGCGAGGACGAGCGCGGGTGCGCCGAGCAGCAGGCAGGCCCCCATCACCACGAACACCAGCATCCCGCTCGCGAACGTCTGGCCGGGCACTGTCTTGAAGGGGCTGTCGCCGGCTCGGGGGACCGGGACGACGAGCAGCGCCGACGAGACGGCCGACACCCCGTAACCGACCAGCAGCAGGCCCAGTGACGCGCCGAGGACGGCGGGCAGGCCGCTCCAGGTCCCGGCGACTGCGGCGACGACGACAGCCACGGCGATGACGGCGGGGACACCGACGGAGGCTGCGCCCAGGGCGCGCCCCCAGCGGTCGGCGCGACCCGTGATCCCCGACGACAGGACGGACGCGAACGCCGTTCCGTCGTAAGAGATGTCGGAGTAGGTCGCGATCGCGAGGATGAGCGCGACGACCACCGCGGACGCGGTGAACATCACGCCGTCGACGCTGGTGGTGAACGCGAACAGCGCGGGGAACAGCGGGATGAAGATCAGCTGGCGCAGGTACCGCGGGTCCCGCAGCCAGCTGTTGAGTGACCGCGCCCACGTGGCGCCGACGCCGCCCGTGGGCATCGCGCCGAACAGTCCGAGCGCACCGGATCCGACCGTCCTGGCCACCGGGCGGGGGCGCGTGCCGACCGCGGAGTGCAGCGCCCGGGCCCAGACGAACCACAGCGCAGCAAGAGTCCCGACCGCGATCACGAGCTTGCAGAATGCCGAGAGCCACGCGCCCGCGGCGACATCCCCCGGAACGGCCCAGGCCGCACCGATGGGCGTCCACCCGAGGATCGTGCCCGCCATCTGCAGCCGCGCCGTCAGATCGCCTGCCGCATCGATCATGCCGAGCACGCCGGTCAGGATCGGGCCCGTCATGATCAGCAGGCCGATCACGATCGTGCCGATGATCTCCTGCCCGCGCCGGCGACCCGAGAAGCCCGTCGTCACAGTGGTGACGAGCCGGCTGAAGAGCACGCACGTGAGCACCGCGACCACCACCATGGGCAGCGCGACGACCGCGGCCAGCGGCCACCGCACCCACAGTACGATCGACGCGAGTGCCGTGACGGCGGTCGCGATGCCGGGGATGCCGGTCAGCCCGGTGCCCGTCAGTGCCAGCATGAGCTGACGCTGCGAGAGCGGGAACGGCGCCAGGCGGTCGGCATCCACCATCCCGTCCGAGCCCGAGACGATCAGCGGACCGAGGGTCCAGCCGAGCAGCAGCGCCGAGCCCGCGACGACGGCGATCGCGCGGATCGCCTCGAGACCCTGGAAGACGCTGACGGCCACGAGCCCCGCCACCACGAGGCCGACGAGCCACAGGGCCGCCAGCATCCCGAAGATGAAACCCACCAGCTGCCACGGGCTGCGGGAGAGGGAATTGCCGAGGAGGCGATAACGCAGCCTCAGGACTGTCGCAACCACTCGGGCCCCTCCGAGGTGTGGCGGCCGCCGACGAGCGTCAGGAACCGGGACTGCAGGGTCTCGCCCGCGCGGACGTCGTCGACGGTTCCCGCCGCGCGCACACCGCCGTCGACGATGATCGCGACGTGGTCGCACATGCGCTGCACGAGGTCCATCGAGTGGCTCGACACGATGACCGTGCCGCCGGTCGACGTGTAGCTGCGCAGGACGTCCTCGATGTTGGCGGCCGACACCGGGTCGACCGACTCGAACGGCTCGTCCAGGACGAGCAGGCGCGGCGCGTTCACCAGCGCGCACGCGAGCGCGACCTTCTTCGTCATGCCGGCCGAGTAGTCGGCGACCATCGTGCCGGCTGCCTGACGCAGGTCCATCAGGTCGAGCAGATCGGCCACCCGCGGGGCGATCTCGGCGCGCGGGATGCCGAACATCATCGCCGTGTAGGTGATCAGCTGCTCGCCGGTGAGCCGGTCGAACAGGCGCACGCCGTCGGCGAGGTTGCCGATCATCCGCTTCGCCTCGACGGGATGCTGCCACACGTCGATGCCGTGCACCTCTGCGGTGCCGGCATCCGGACGGACCAGGCCCGTCGCCATCGAGAGCGTCGTCGTCTTGCCGGCGCCGTTCGGGCCCACGAGTCCGAAGAACGAGCCGGTCGGGACCTGAAGGTCGAGACCGGCCACGGCGAGCTTGTCGCCGAACCGCTTCACGAGTCCCGACAGTCTCAGGGCAGGGGCCGGCGATGTCTGATCCACCCTCCTGACCCTAACGAGTCGGCGGTGGACCTCTCCGCAGCACCCCTCAGGCCCCGTTGAGCCGCACCGCCTCCTTCACGAGGGTCTCGATGCCCGGTCCGTCGATGCCGCTGTCTGCCGAGAAGTCGATCGCGCGGACGACCTTGCTGTCGAGCCGTGTGTTGAAGAGGTCGCTGCCGCTCATGCGTGCGCCCTTCGAGAACGTCAGTCTCACGGTGTTCTTGAGCACGTCGATGAAGCAGACGTCGCCGCCGTGGGTCCAGAACGCGACCCCTTCGGGCTTCGTCGGCTTCTTGTACTTGACCACCTCGACGGCGTCGGGGTCGGCGGCGCGGATCGCCGTCCGCAGCGCGACGAACGCGTCGTGCTTCCAGTCCGTCAGCTGCGCGATAATGTCGTCGATCTGCTCGGAGTCGGGCTTGTCGGTCATTGGCGAATCTTCGCGAAGACCGCAGCCGAAATCAACGGCCGGCGACGTCCAGCCTCGGGACAGTGGATGCGGGCGGCCGGTTAGGAACCGGCGGGGGCCACCGTCTTGCGCACCACCGTCTTGTTCTTGCCCAGGCGTCGCTCGAACGTGAAGCCGGCCTTCTCGAACATCGCCCGCGTGCCGTTGTGCAGGAACGACGACGACGTCCTCGTGCCCGGCTCGACGACGTTCGGGAACGACACCACCTCGCCGCCGCCCGCCTGCGCGATCAGTTCCAGCGCACCGTCGAGAGCCTCGCGCGCGACACCGGAGCGCCGGTGGTCGCGGTCGACGAAGAAGCACGTGATCCGCCATGGCGCCGGGTTCTGCTCACCGGCGTCGTACTCCTTGCGGTGATAGATTCCGGGCAGCTCGTCGGGGCTGCCGTACTCGCACCACGCGATCGCGGCCTCGCCCTCGAACACGAGCGCGGCATGCGCGACGCCTTCTTCGACGAGGCGCTTCTTGAACGTGGCCCGGTCGTACTCGTCCTTGACGGTCGCATCCGTGTCGCCGTGGAAGTACGAGCAGTAGCATCCGCCCCACACCCCGTTGTGCTTCTGCGCGAGCGCCAGCCACGCCGGGAACGTCTCGGGCGTGAGCGGCTTGATCACATGGGCTGCGACATCGGTCATGTCATGCTCCTCGCCTCGGTCCTGCCATTGTGCGACCGGCGCGGTCGTTTCGCGAGGCACGCGTCGGGCCGTTGTCCACAGGCGTGCGCGCGCCGCGGTGGCGGACCACTACCGTGAGCGCATGGCACGTCGCTCACTGCGACGTTCGATGCCCGCGCGGTCGGAGGATTCCAGAGCAGCCGCGCCTGACCTGACGGCCGGCCGAGTCGTGTCAGGCTGCGACACGCGGCGGCGACAGGTGCGGGATGGGCACCGGTTTGCGTGACGGGACCCGCGACGGGTGGCCCGCCACGCGCACGACGTCGTCCACGACGCGCTGCGGGGACGGATAGGACCACGGCAGGCCGAGCTGGCGGAGCCAGACGATCTCGTACTCGCCCTCGCGGGCCTCGTGGATGCACGCGACCGTGCGATGGGGATCGTGCTGCTCGCGTGAGCGATCGACGATGATCCACTCAACGGGGGTCAGCTGCTGCAGTGTGAACCTTTCGTTCATCAGTGGTGCTCCTCTGCGCGCGGAGTCGGTCGTTCTCGTCCTGGAGTGGGATCACCAGCGCGATCCCGGCGAGGTTCAGTCCGGCATCCAGAAGGTCGCCGATGCGACGCAGCATGACCAGGTCGTTCGCGCTGTACCGCCGGGTGCCTCCGGCGGAGCGATCCGGCAGCAGCAGCCCCCGCGCCTCGTACGCACGCAGGTTCTGCACGCCGGTGCCGGCCAGCTCGGCCGCGACCGAGATGCCGTACACCCCGCGGTCGGGGTCCGGCTCGGCTGTGGTCGAGGCTGTCATCGCGAGGGCTCTCCTTCGGGAACTTCCGACTCGTCTCTTGCATCCACCATGCCACGAGTGGTACAAAAAATCTATGGCGACTGATATAGATCGCTAGACCTCAGTCGTCACAGCATCAACGCAACAGAGAAGACGGAGGTGGAATCATGTTGATGCGCACCGACCCGTTCCGCGAGCTCGACCGGCTCGCTCAGCAGATGCTCGGGTCCGACGGGACAATGGCCCGACCCGCGGTGATGCCGCTGGATGCGTGGCGAGCCGACGACACCTTCCACGTCGAATTCGATCTGCCCGGGGTCGATCCGGAGTCGATCGACGTGGACGTCGAGCGCAATGTGGTCACGGTCCGCGCGGAACGCCCGCACCGGGCGAGCGACGCGGAACTCATCGCCGCCGAACGCCCTCGCGGCATCTTCAGCCGCCAGCTGGTGCTCGGCGACAACCTCGACACCGAGCACATCAGCGCGAACTACGACGCGGGAGTCCTGGCGCTGAGCATCCCGGTCGCCGAGCAGGCGAAGCCGCGCAAGATCCCGATCGCCGGCAGCCGGTCGCAGCAGGCGATCAACGCCTGAGACGCGGTGCCGACATGCGTGGGCGTATGAGCGACCGGCGTGTGGACGAGGCGTTCCTCGACCTCATCTGCAGCGACGAGGAGCTGCTCGCGGCCGAGTTCGACGCGATCGTCTCCGCGAACTGGCCCGGTCCTCCGCCGGTTGTGAAGCGAGCGTGCGTTCCGGCACCGGGACGCCCGGCCCGTCGGCGACCGCCGTCGGGTGCTCGCGGCGCGCCCGCGCCCGACGAGAGGGGCGGCACCGTGCCCGCCCGGTCGCGGCAGCGCTCGCCGCCCTGCCGGCGCGCCACAGGCTCGGACGGGTGGATGCCGGCAGACGAGGCATCCACCCGGTCCGAGTCTCAGCCGCAGCTGGGACGGCAGCCGCGCTGGGTGACGGCGTCGATGAGCACCGTGCCGATGTCGGTCGGCTGTAGCGCCTGGTACGCCGCGCCGTCGGTGGCCGCGGCGATCTGCTCCAGGGCGGCCTGGTCGGTGTCGGGGCCGTAGCCGATCGCGATGACGGCGACCGGTTTCGCGGGATCCCGGAGCTTCTCCAGCTCCGCGAGGAGACCCGGCAGGTCGAGGCCGTCGTCGTCCTCGTTGACGCCGTCGGTGTTGAGGAGCACCAGGTTGACCTTGCCGGGCTCATAGGTCTGGCGCATGTACGTCACGGCTGCGAGCACGCTGTCGTACAGGCCCGTCCCGCCGCCGACCAGGGTGTCGAGGCTGTTCGCGGTGTCGATCGTGAGCTGCTTGTGCGCCGGGTCGCCGAGCGAGCCGAACGGCACGATCTCCTGCCAGTCCTGCCCGCCGATGCGGCGGCTGGAGAACACCCAGGTCGCCAGCGACGAATCGGCCGAGAGCGAGTTGACGGCGCGGACGGCGGCCTGCTCGAACAGGTCGATGCGTCGCATGTCGGCGGTGACGGGCTGCAGCATCGAACCCGAGACGTCATTGAGTGACAGCATGCGCGACGGCGCCGTGAGCACCTGCCACGTGCGCAGCGCCTCGGCCTGGTTCGCGCTGGTGTCGGCGTCGGGCGCCGCGATCGTCGTCTCGGCGTCGCCGGAGGCCGTGGCAGGCGGGCTGCCCGCAGCGTCGCGCAGACCGTGCTGGGCGAGCAGATCGCCGGAGTCGGCCGCGGCCGCCACGAGCGCCTTCACCGCCCCGGTGGTCTCGTCCGAGGCACCCGCGACCGTCACGAGCGGCACGCTCACCGCCGGCTTCACGTCGGCGGGGTACACCGCGACCAGCGGCGTCGCGGCATCCTCGTCGTAGGCCTGCACGGCCTGCTCGGTGGTCACGGCGACCGTCGGCGTCGTCGCGGCCGACACGGCGTCGAGTGCGGCCGTCGCGGTCGGCGTGACTCCCGGATCGAGCCCGAGCGCGAGCGCGGTGAAGGTGCGCGCGTCGCCATTGAGCGCGGTCTGCAGGGCGAGCAACGCCGCCGAGCTCGCGGCCACCGTCGCCGGATCGGGCAGCACGACCGCCACGGAGCGCTGCGCGAAGCTGGAGAAACCGGCCTCCGCTGCGGCGAGGGTCGCTGCGGTGGGCTCGGTCGTCGCGAACACCACAGGCGTGCTCGCGACCGCGCCGTCGACGACGAGGTCGGCGGCGTCCACTCCGGTGCGCTCGGCCTGCCCGGTCACACGTGCGGGCCACATCGCCGAGTCGGGCACCCACACGTCGAAGTCCGGTTCGGCCCCCGTGCTGAGGGCGTCAGCGGTGGCTGCGCTGTCTTCGGTGGTGATCGTCGCATCGGCGCAGTTCTCGCCCATGCCGTCGATGATCGCCTGGATTGCTCCCGCGACCGCGGGGTCGGCAGTGATGCGCAGGTCGGACGGCAGGCATCCGGTCGCCGCGACCGGCGGCTGCTCGGCCGCGGGCGCGCCGCCCGCGCCGCGTGCGAAGACGACGCCGATCACGACGACGAGGGCGACGACGAGGCCCAGCACGACGGCGAGCAGGATCAGCGAACGCTTGCGCTGCTGGGCGGCGCGGACCTCGGCGCGGGTCGGGGAACTGCTGCTGGCGGGCGTGTTCGGTTGCACTCGAACCACTGGCACTCCGATGGACGGCGGGTGGGGAGCCCGCTGCGGGATACGTCGTCGTATCTGGGAAATACGGCGTCGTATGTGGGGGGATACTTCCGGTGGAGTCTAAGCGACGAGGGTGCCGCCCCGAAACAGGTGCCGCATACGCCGGCGATGGCGGGGTCGATGCCCGTGGCCCCGCCGCCCGACCGGGCTCGGTTAACGCCCTCGCCGGATCCTCAGGTACCGGCGCACGAACACGAGGGCGAGGCCGGCGACCAGCATGGCCGTCGCTGCCCCCAGCAGCCCCAGCGGCACGGTCCCGCCTGTCGTCGGGAGCGCCCCGCCGTTGTCGGGCGCCGGCGGTGCCGGCGGCGTGGGGGTCGGCGTCGGAGTCGGAGTCGGCACGACGGTCGGGACCTCGGCGCTCGACGGCGGGGTGGTCACCGTCGTCTCGGTCGGCGTCGTCGCGGAGCCTGTCGCCGTGTTGAGGATCGGTTCGCCGGTGAGGTCCGCCTCGACCGTCGTGTACGTCGCCGTGCAGTCGACGAACGCTCCCGGCAGAAGCGTCGCCGCCTCGGCGGGGCACTCGGGGGCGGGCGCCGTGCCTGCGCCTGTGAAGACCGTCTCGGTCACCGCTGCCGCCGACAGCGTCACGTTTCCGGTGTTGGTGAGCCGATAGGTGTACGTCACGGTCTGTCCCGCCTCGGTCACCTCGGTGGTGTCCGCGCTCTTCGCCAGCAGCAGCGACGGCGTCTGAGCGGCGGGGACCACAGCGGACGACTCGTTGGACGTGACCGGCGTCTCATCGGGGGCGAGCCCGCTCGCCTCTGCCGTGTTGGTGATCTCACCCACGTCGAGATCGTCCTGCGTGATCACGTACGAGGACGTGCACGTGGCCTGCGCGCCCGGCGCCAGCGAACCCGTCGGACAGGTGGCGGCCGGCAGCGGGCCGCTCCCCGAGAACGACAGGTCGGCGATCGAGAGCGTGCTGATCGGGAGGTTGCCGGTATTGGTGACGACGAACGAGTAGATGAGCGTCTGCCCGACGACGAAGCTCGCGGCGTCGCTCGGGCTCACCGACTTCACCAGCGAGATCGCCGCGTTCGCCGCGAGCGGCGTGTCCGTCGCCGCCGGCTCGGATTCGACCGGGGCGTCGTCCGGATCGAGGCCGCTCGCGACGGCCAGATTGTCGACCGCGCCCGCCGTGATGTCGGCCTGCGTCACGAGATATGTGGCGACAGCCGTCGCCGACTGCGTCGGCGCGAGCACGCCGTCGGCCCCCGGCCACGTGTAGGTCAGCGCAGACAGCCCCGCCAGCTGGTCGGTGATCACCACCCCGGTGAGTGTCGTGTTGCCTGTGTTCGTCACCGAGAACGTGTAGACGATCGGATCGCCGACGGCGGCGGGGGCGGACACGCCGGAGGCGTTCGCGGACTTGGTGAGCGAGAGCGCGGGGGCGCGCGGGATGGGAGTCTCGGTCGTCGCCTCGGGCGAGGGGGTGTCCGCACCACCGGGCGTCGTGCCGTGCGCGATGGCGGTGTTGGCCACCGTGCCGGCGTCGATGTCGGCCAGAGTGATGGGATACGTCGCCGTCGCGGTCGCGATGTCGCCCGGCGCGAGCACCCCCGCATCCCCGGGCCACGTGTAGGTGATCGTCGAGAGACCCGGCAGCAGATCGACGACGTTGACGTCCTGCAGCGTGAGATTGCCCGTGTTGGTGATCGTGAAGTCGAAGGTGATCAGGTCGCCGGGGGCGGCCGGCGTCCCGAACGCGGGCGTGGCGCCCTTCTGCAGGTCGAGAGCCGCGCCCGGTACGAGCGGGGTGAGCGTGCTCGACGGCTCGGACTCCACAGGGGTGCCCGTGGTCGTCTCGCCCGCAGCGTCGGCGGTGTTCGCCACTTGACCGGCATCGACATCGGCCTGCGTCACCGCATAGGTCGCCGTCGCCGTCGCCACCTGCTGGGGCGACAGCACGCCGTCCGCCCCGGGCCACGCATACGTGATGGTCCCGAGCCCGGGGAGCGGATCGGCGATCGAGACGTTCTGCAGTGACACGTTGCCCGTGTTCACGAGCGTGTACCGGAAGGTGATCAGCTGCCCGGCGGCGGCAGGAGAGGTCACCTGAGTGGCGTCGGCATTCTTGACGAGGCTCAGCGCCGGCGCTGCCGACCCCGAGACGACGGCCGTCGAGGTGTCGGTGACCGGGGCGCCCTGCGGCGGGGTTCCGGTCGCAGTCGCGGTGTTGGTCACGCTGCCGGCATCCACGTCGCCCTGCGTCAGGACGTACTGCGCCGTGCACACCATGTTCGCGTTGACTGCGAGCGTCGTCTGCGGGCAGGAGATCGTCGGCGGCGCACCCGTCCCGCTGAACGCGGTGTCGACGACCGTCACGCCGGTGAGTGCGACGTTGCCGGTGTTCGTGACGAGGAACGAGTAGGGGACCGGGGCGTTCGCCACGAATGCAGAGGGGTCGAGGTTGGCCGTCTTCACCAGGCTGATAGCGGGCTGATCCGGCGTGGTGAAGACGACGGTGCTGTCGCCGGGCTCGAGCAGCCCGTCGATCGGGCCGATGTTGCCCGGGCCGTTCGTGAACGTGCCCGTCGTCGCCGAGGTGACCGGGACCGTGAACGTGCACGACACCATGCCGTCGTCGAGGTTGCCCGTGCCGGTGATCGCGTTCCCGCCGATCGTCGCCACCCCTGCCGGGCAGTCGGTGGCCGCCGCGCCGGCGAAGGTCAGCCCTGCAGGCAGTGTGTCGGTGAACGACCAGCCGGCCTTGGCGGCGAGATCGTCGGTGTTGCTGATCGTGAACGTGAGCGTCGTGCTCTGACCCGCGGGGAGGGTCGACGGCGAGAAGATCTTGTCGAGCTGCGGGGTGACATCGACGATCCGCGGGTCGTCGAAGCCGGAGTCGTTGCCGCGGAACCCTCCTGCTGCGTTGTACAGCTGCACGCCGAGTGCTGTGACGCCGGCGGGCATCCGGAACCCTGCGGAGTCGAGCTGCGCGACGTGATAGGTGTGCCCGCCCGTGGAGATGACGCGCGCCGCCGGGTCGGTGCAGGGGTTGAGGCCGGTCGCGAGCGTCGAGAGCGTTCCGCCGCCGGTTCCGGGAGCGGGACCGCTGCCGGTCTGGTTGAGGATCAGATTGAACGTCAGGTTCGGGTCCACGCGCCCGAGCGTCGGCCCCTCCGAGACGCAGTTCGCTGCGCCGTAGATGGCGCTGATCTGGTAGAAGTGGCCCGGTACGATTCCGGCTGTGATCGGCTTCGCCGTCTGCAGCTGCACGCCGGGACCCGGCGCGGCGCCGCCGTTGGTGTAGGCCGACAGGATCTGGTTCTGCTGAGCCGTCGCGAGAGCTTCGCCGCGGTACAGCCCGATCGCCGTGGCCATGCCCTGCAGGAAGGACCACGCGACGGCGTCGCATCCCTGGTCGACGTTGGTGACGACCGTGTTGCGAGGGGTGCTCGACCGCAGCAGCCACCCGTTGCACTGATCCGCCGCGGGCAGCCAGTTCGGGCTGGCGACATAGGTGGACGTGTTGGCTCCTGCGCCGCCCGTGTACTGCGGAAGCCGGATCCCGTTGGTGGCGGTCTGGTTCTGGAAGTCCTCGAAGTAGATCGTCGGACCGGGCGCCTTCGGCAGACCGGGCGATCCCGGCAGGGCAGCCGCGCCGAGCCCCGACGCGAGGCTCGCCGTCGCGAGGAGGAGAGCCGCCACCGCGGCGACGGCTCGAGGCCGCCAGCGCTGCACGCGGCGCTCGGACGTGGGCGACTGCGACACTTCCTGGACCACGGGCTACCTCCGTGAGGACGGGGACGGCGTTCCTGCTGAGGCCAGACGCTATCGGCCGCGATGCCCTCGTGCAAGGACCTCCGCACGAATCCAGATCCCGGTCAGAGCGATTTTCTGCGGGTGCGTCGGCTGGCGCCGACGCACCCGCAGGGCGCGGACTCGCCTACGCTGTGAGCACCACGAGCAACGAAGGAGCCGAGGTGTCTGACCACGACGCGCACCCCGCCCACGACCACATCCCCGATGCGGGGGAGCCGAGCATCCCCGAGCTCGAGGAGGACGAGAACGTCGCTCCGCGTCCTGAGGAGGAGATCGCCGACCTGCTGCGCGCGAAGCCGGATGTCGCAGACCACGCGAAACACCCCTGACGGGCCGGAGCCCGTCAGGGGTGTCTGCGTCGGTCGGGTCTAGGAGTTGATCTGCTCGACGACGTCGTCGGCCGACTTCTCGATGGCCTCGCGAAGCTTGTCGTAGTCATCGGAGTCGATGGCCTTGCTGATGCGCTTGTCGGCGCGATCGAGCGCCTTCTCGACCCTGTCGGCCCACTTGTCGTCGACGACGGCGACGACAGCCGAGGTTCCGGGGGCGAGGTACTCGTCGAGGTCGACGCCGAACTGCTTCTCGTCGCGGCTCTTCTTGATCTTGCCGAGCACCGCGCCGATGCCCGCCCCGACGGCCGTCGCGGCCAGCAGCGGCGGAGCGAACAGGCCGACGACCACGCCCGCGCCGGCGCCCCAGGCGGCGCCGTGGCCGACCGTCTTGTCGCCGTGCTCGTGGACCTGGACCTTGCCGTCCTTGTCGCGCACCAGCACGACCGCGCCGACGATCTCGTACCCGCCGGCGTCCTGGCCGCTGCGCAGCGCCTGATAGTCGTCCGACGCGGCGGCGGTGTCGTCGTACGAGCCGACCACCAGTGCGAGATTCTTCGTGCCCATTGACTGCTCCTTCGAATCGCGTCCGGAAGCGCTCGGCCCAACGCCCCCACTGCTCCGCTTCAGGACGGTGCTGCGATCGTAGCGCCGGGAACGCGGCGGTGGGGAGGGCCGAAGGTCCCTGTTGCGCGGTGTTTCGCGCCGGCGCTCAGTCCGGGTCGGACGGGTCGATCGGGGCGTGGTGATCGAAGGCGGCGGTGCCGCGCTTCCAGTACCCGTTCACCGACACCTGCTCCGCCGGGAGGGCGAGCGTCCGCTTGAGGTGCCGACGCAGCGGGATGAGGGTGGATGCCTCACCCGCCGCGAACACGAAGGTCGCGGCATCCACTCCCACGGCGTCCACCGCGCGCACCAGCGCCTCGGGGCCACCGGGTACGGGATGCAGCCGCACGTCGTCGCGACCCGACGTCGCCGCGACATAGTCCGCGACCCACTCCCCGCCGTCGGCGGTCACCGCGACGAGGTCGACGGACGTGGCCGCGGGCACCTCGGCGGCCCAGCGCGTCGCGGACGGCAGGGCGGTCTCGTCGCACACCAGCAGCAGGCGCGCGGCCCCCTGCGGCGCACCGCGGGAGCCGCGCGGCCCGACGACCACGAGCTCGTCGCCGACCAGAGCACGGCTCGCCCACGCCGAGGCGGGTCCCGGCGACGGGTGCAGGTAGAAATCCAGGTCGACGGCGACCCCGTCGGCGGTGCGGGCGACGCGCAGCGGCGTGAAGTCCCGCGACAGCATGGGACGGTCGGGGCGGGCGATGCCGTCCTCACCCGGGCCGAGTGCACTCGGGGCGACGAGCTCGCCCGTCTCGGGATCGGGGAAGAACACCTTCACGTGGTCGGCCGGACCGCTGCTCGCGAAATCCCCGAACTCGGGTCCGGTCACCCGCACGCGCCGCATCGCCGGCGAGACCTCATCGACCGCGACGACGTGCGCCCGGCGTGCGGTGAAACGGTGCCGTGCGCCGGCGCGCAAGAACGGCGACACCCCATCGGCGCCCTGCGGGAGCGGGGCGGCGGGCGTGGGCGGGGTCGAGGTATCCGTCATGTCGTCTCCGGGGGCGTCGGCTCGGTTCGCCGTTCAGATCGCTGCTCGACCGCTGCGTCGGTGTCGGCCAGGGAGGCGGCCGCCCGTTCGAAGATGCTCCGCATCCACGCGTGCTCGGGATCACGGCCGTGGACGGGGTGCCACCACAGGGCGTTGACGACGGGCGTCGCGTCGAAGGGCGCCGTGAGCGTGCGCACGCCGGGCACGGACTCGGCGACGTGGGCCAGCCCGGCCTGGATCAGGCCCAGACGGTCGGTGCCGGCGATGAAGTACGGCAGCGCGAGGAAGCTCTCGACCACGGCTTCGATCCGGGGCTCGACGCCGAGCTGCTGCAGCTGGCGCGCCGCCGAGGTGAAGGCGGTGCGGGACTGATAGGTGAACACCCACGGCAGCTCGCCCAGCACCTCCATCGTGAGCTGCTCGCCGATGCGCTCGTTCGACTCGGAGGCGACCACGACCCAGTCATCGCGCCACAGATCCGCGTAGGGCAGGTCGGTGAGGTGGCCGTGCGGGATCACCATGCCGTCCGCAGAGCGCAGCCGGTTGATCACATCGTCGACGATGGCGGGGTTGTGCAGCATGAAGCGGAACCGCACGCCGGGAGCCTCGTCCGCGGCGAGCCGCGAGACCTGGCTGCCGATGGTGGCGAAGCCGTAGTCGGAGCCGTAGATCGAGAACTCGCGTGTGGAGTCCCGCGGGCTCCAGGTCGCCTGGCTCTCGAACACGCGGCGGGCGGCTTCGAGCGCCGTCGTGGTGTGCTCGGTGAGGCGGAGCGCGAGGGGGGTGAGCTCGTAGGTGTTGCCCCGGCGGGCCAGGATCTGATCGTTGAAGTGCGTGCGCAGTCGGGCCAGCGACGCGCTCAACGCGGGCTGGCTCAGGTGGAGACGCTCGGCGGCGCGCGTCACGCTGCGCTCCGTCAGCAGCGCATCCAGGGCGACGAGCAGATTCAGGTCGAGGCGGGAGAGCAGGGGTTGATCGGACACATGCTCCTCCGGGTTCGGGATGCCTGCGCCCAGTGTATCTGTGTGGTCTATGTCAGCGGGAAGTGGCATCGTTCGCGGCGATATGCACGCGGCCGTACGATTATGCGCACATCACGCTTACTTATGTCTAAAAGATGCTTAAGCGTGATAGTCTCGACGGGACTCCCGGCCCGCGACAGCGCGGTCCCGACCCAGAGAGCGAGCATCGATGCTTCTCGAGAGAGACCTCATCCAGTCCGTCGGCTTCCGCAACGTGCGCGAAGGGGGCGAGATCACCGGCTTCCAGTTCCGCCTGCGCATGCCCTCGTACCGCGGGATGGCGGCATCCCTCATCGACGGCGTCGCGGTGCGCGTCGGCGGCCTCGTCGACGTCCCCGCGGACGTGCCGCTGTGGACCTTCGGCGGTCGCACCTCTTCGCTGCAGGAGCTGTGGGACTCGGACGGCATCCGGTGGCCGCTCGAAGAGGCCGCGATCGTCACCGTGCCGCATCCGGGAGGCCTGCCCGAGGGCACCCACGAGGTCTCGATCCAGCTGCGCCTGCGCATGTCGTACATCCCGCAGGAGCACCAGCCGTCGACGTACGAGGTGTCGCGGCACATCACGCTCACCTCGTCCGAGGAGGGCGGTCCCTTCCGGTACGGCGTCAGCCTCTACAGCTTCATGACGGACTACGGCACCGTCATGGACCTCGAGACCGCGCTCGCCGCCGTGGCGGACGTCGGCGCGACGGGCGTCGAGATCCTCGGCGAAGGGCACATCGAGCGGTACCCCGACCCCACGACGGAGTGGATCGACCGCTGGTTCGCGCTGCTCGAGAAGTACTCGCTCGAGCCGACCAACTACGGGTCGTGGATCGACACCCGCCTGCATTCCAGCGGCGTGCACGCGCGCGACCTCACCGCAGTCGAGGGGGCGGGGATGCTGCAGCGCGACCTGCGGCTCGCCAAGCGTCTCGGCTTCCGCTTCGTGCGCCCGAAGATCGGCGTCGTCTCGAGCGACCTCATCCCGCACCCGATCTGGACCGAGTCGGTCGAGCGCTCGCTCGATCTCGCCGCCGAGCTCGATGTCGTCATCTGCCCTGAGATCCATTCGCCGACGCCGATCAAGCACGAAGTCGTCGACGACTACATCGACCTGATCGAACGCACCGGCACGCAGCACTTCGGTCTTCTGCTCGACACGGGCATCTTCCAGGACCGGCCCATCCCGCTGAAGCCGGGCGAGCTGCCCGGTCGCCGCCCGGCCTTCCTGGACGGCATCGCGGTCGACCCCGCCGATATCGCCGACATCGCGAAGTACGTCGTCTTCATCCAGGCGAAGTTCCACGACATCGACGAGAACCTCGAAGACCAGCAGATCCCGTGGGAGCCCGTCCTGCGCGCGCTGAAGGATGCGGGGTACACGGGCTACCTCTCCAGCGAGTACGAGGGCGAGCGCATCCCGTGGCGCTCCCTCGAGCAGGTGCGCCGACAGCACTCGCTCATCCGCTCGATCGCCTCCCGCCTCTGACCTCTCCCGGAGCGAACCATGCCCAACGGACTCATCGCCGAAGACAGCCTCCGTCCCCACCCGGACGGACTCGCGCTGCAGCTCACGATCCCCTGGTACCGGAGCCTGTGGCTCTCGTCCGTCTCCACGCTGCGCGTCACTCTCGACGGCGTCGAGACCCCCGTCGACGACCTCGGGTTCGAGCTCGACGGCACGCGGTACGGCATCGCCGAGCTGCCGCAGCAGAGCGAGACCCTGTGGTTCCTGCAGCAGCATCCTCTCCTCGTCGTCCGCCGCGACCGGCCGGTCGCGCTCGGCGAGCAGCATGACGTCGAGATCTTCGGCGAACTGCGTCTGCCGTACATGCAGATCGCTCCCGGCCGGGACGGCGCCCCGGGCATGTACGTGCCGAACATCGTGCGCCAGTCGCTCACGCTGACGGTGACCGACACGGATGCCGCGGCCCCGGTGATCGCGAAGGTCTCGACACCGGCACCGCCTGCGACCGACGACGACCCGTTCCGGCTCGGACTCACCCTCTACTCCGCCAGCGCCGAGTTCCGCGCGGGCTGGTACGACTTCGACGGCCTGCTCGACCGCGTCGCCGAGCTCGGCATCGGACCCGGCATCGAGATCGTGGCGTCGCAGGTGCTGCCCACCTATCCCGTCGTGTCGGACGCCTTCGTCTCCCAGTGGCGCGCAGCGTTCGACAGGCACGGCTTCGACGCCAGCTCGTTCGGCGCCAACCTCGACATGGGCCGCCGGCGCGACCGCGACATGACGCCTGATGAGGAGTTCGCGTTCAGCGAGCTGATGTTCCAGGGGGCGAAGAAGCTCGGGTTCCCCCTGGTGCGCATCCAGTCCGCGAAGCCGGAGCTGCTGCGCCGGCTGCTGCCGGTCGCCGAGCGGCTGGAGCTGAAGCTGGCCTACGAGATCCATGCGCCGATGGGGCCGAACGCCGAGGCGATCCTGAAGGTGCGCGACACCTACGCCGAGCTGGACTCACCGCTGCTCGGGTTCGTCGCGGACTTCTCGGCCACGATGCGCAGCATGTCGCCGACCTTGCTGCGCGCCGTGCGCCGTGCGGGGCTGGATGACGAGGCCGTCGCCGAGCTGCAGCGCGTCTGGGCGACCGATGCGACCATGCAGGAGCGGCAGCAGGAGTTCATCGGCTACCTGCAGAGCCGCGACTTCGACCCGGGGCGGCTCGGCGCGTTCGCCCATCTCGCATTCAACATGCACGGGCACGTCGATCCGCGCGAGTGGGCAGACATCATGCCGCAGATCCTGCACGTGCACGCGAAGTTCTACGACATCGACGAGCACGGCCAGGAGCCGGCGATCGACTATCCGGAGCTCGTCCGCGTCTTCGTCGAGGGCGGCTATCGCGGCTACTGGTCGAGCGAGTGGGAGGGTCACGCCTTCGCCGAGCTGGGCGAGGTCGATCCGCTCGTGCTCGTCCGCCGGCAGCACGACCTCATCCGTGCCTCGATGCGCGCGGCGCAGGTGGCGCATGTCTGAGACCGAGGTCGACTTCCGCGCCCTGCCGCTGCCAGAGCTGCTCCGGATGCTCCGCGAGCAGGGGGAGCCGGCGGACCCGCGCCCCGGGATCGACACGGCATCGCTGAAGCGCCGGTTCCCGCGGCTCGCGAATGTCGAGACGCGCGATCTCACGATCGAGGGCCTCGTTCGCGGGGTGCCGGCGCGGCTGTACCGGGATGCCTCGGCCGAGGCATCCGGTCGCGCCCTCGTCTGGGTCCACGGCGGGGCGTTCATCGGCGGCCACCTCGACATGCCGGAGTCGAACTGGGTCGCGCTCGAGCTCGCGGCCCGCGGGATCCCGGTGCTCGCCGTCGACTACGTCAAGTGCCTCGGCGACGTGCACTTCCCCGAGCCCTCGGACGACGTGCTCGTCGCATGGCGGTACGCGCTCGAACATGCGGGGGAGCTGTTCGGCACCGGCGACGTCCTCCTCGGGGGTGCCAGCGCCGGCGGCAACCTGACGGCCGGCGCGGTCGCGCGGCTGCGGGATGCCGGCGAGCCGATGCCCGCAGGGGTCGTCCTCGTCTACCCGGTCGTGCACCCGAACGGCCCCGGGGCCTCGGCCGAACTCGACCGCGACTCCCCGCATGGAGCGCTCGCGCTGAACTTCGCAGGGTCCGTCGAGGCGTTGTCGGATCCGCACGCGTTCGCGGCGCTCGGGACGGCCGACGGCCTGCCGCCGACGTTCGTGCTCGTGTGCGAGTCGGACGAGCTGCGTCCGTCCGGCGAGGCCTTCGCCCGGCAGCTGGAGACCGCCGGAGTCGACGTCGTGCTGCGACTCGAACAGGGCGCCGGCCATGGCCACATCAACGAGCCTGCCGACCCGACCGCGCTGCCGACCGTCGAGGCGATCGCGGGCTGGATCACGAGGTCATGACGACGTTCGTCAATCCGGTCCTCGGCGGAGACCGACCCGACCCCGCGGTGATCCGGGTCGGCGACGAGTACTGGATGACGTACTCGTCGTTCGAGTCGGCGCCCGGACTCCTGCTCTACAGATCTCCGGATCTCGTGAACTGGATCTACGCCGGCTCCGCTCTCGCCGAGCCGCTCGGGAGCACCTTCGCCGTCGACATCGCCGAGGTCGGCGGCCGCTTCTTCATCTACATCCCGTTCATCCCCGCGCCGTGGTCGAAGCTGACCGAGCCGTCGATCTTCGTCGTGCATGCGGCATCCATGGAAGGGCCGTGGTCCGAGCCCATCGACCTCGGCATCCGCGGAGCGATCGACCCGGGCCATGTCGTGGGCGAAGACGGCAGACGCTACCTCTTCGTCAACGGCATCCGCCGCATCGCTCTCACCGACGACGGTCTCGCCACGGTCGGCGAGCTGGAGCAGGTGTACGACGGCTGGCGGTACCCCGACGACTGGATCACCGAGGCGTACGCGCTCGAGGGGCCGAAGCTTTTCCGCCGAGGCGAATGGTTCTACCTGGTGAGCGCCGTCGGCGGCACGGCCGGTCCGCCGACCGGCCACATGGTCATCGTCGCGCGCTCCCGGTCGGTGCATGGACCCTGGGAGAACAGCCCCCACAACCCCGTGGCGCGCACGGTGGACGCGGCCGAGAAGTGGTGGTCGCGCGGACACGCCACGATGCTCCCCGCCGTCGACGGCAGCTGGTGGATGGTGTCGCACGGGTACGAGAACGGCTACCGCACGCTCGGGCGTCAGATCCTGCTCGAGCCGATCGCGTGGACCGACGACGGCTGGCCCGTCGCCGGGACCGACGACATCGGCGGCGAGCTGGAGGCGCCGTCGGCGGCATCCCACCAACCTCCTTCTGTCGGTTTCGACGACGGTTTCGACGCGCTGCGCCTCGGCGAGCGATGGACCTTCCACGCGCCGTCGCCGGGTGAAGCCGCGCGCCTCACGCTCGACGACGGCCTGGTGATGGCGGGCAAGGGAGCGGGGCCGGGCGCCACTTCGCCGCTCGCGCTCGTGGTCGGCGACCACGCCTATGAGGTCGAGGTCGACGTCGAGATCGACCGGGCCGAAGGCGGCCTGCTGCTCTTCTTCAACGACCGGCTGTTCTGCGGCATGGGGATCGACGGCGAGCGGATGCGGAGCTACTCGGGCGGCCACGTCACGCACTGGCGCGAGCCGGCGCCCGCGGCCGGCCGTCTGCAGCTGCGGATCCGCAACGACCGCCACATCGTCACCGGCTGGTACCGCGTGCCGGGCGGCGAATGGATACGTCACGCCATCCGCTACGAGACGTCCGGGTACCACGCCAACACGATGGGCGACCTGGTCAGTCTGCGGCCGGCGCTCTATGCGGCCGGCGAAGGGTCGGTGCGCTTCCGCGACTTCCGGTATCGTCCGCTGAGCTGAGTCACATGACCCTGAGGTCGATCGCCTGCGTCGAGGCGAGCGTGCTGCCCACGTGAAGCCGGAAGAGCCCGGGTTCGACCACGAACGCGGGCGCCGCGGCTCGCGCCGCCCAGAAGCCGAGCTGCTCGCGCCCGATCTCGAAGGTGAACACCGTCGTCGTTCCCGGCGGGATCGTCCTGCGCTCGAAAGCGACGAGACGGCGGACCGGTGGAGCAACGCTCGCGACGGTGTCTTCCACGAAGACCTGCACGACTTCGTCGCCGCTCCGCGCCGAAGTGTTGACGACGGCGAGTGCGAGCGTGAGGGCCGCGCCGCCTTCGAGCTCGGCACCCGTGATCGATGCCCCCGAGAGCGTCGCCGTCGCGTGCGAGAACGTCGCATAGCCCGATCCGTGGCCGAAGGCGAACTGCGGGCCGAGCTCGAGGTCGAGGTACTTCGAGGTGTATCGGTCCTGCAGGTTCGCCGGCCCGTGCAGGCCGATGTCGACGGTCTCGGCGTTCTCTGAGGTGAGAGAGCCGCCCGTCGTCGCGGGGCGGCCGGTGTTCTCGTGCGCGTAGTGGATCGGGATCTGGCCAACCGACCGCGGCCATGACATCGGCAGGCGTCCGGCGGGCTCGGCGTCGCCCAGGAGGACGTCGACGATCGCCTCTGCGGCCTCCGTGCCGCCGTGCCATGCGACGACCACCGCCGGCGCGACGTCGATCCAATCCGAGACGACGAGCGGGCGACCGGTTTCCACAATCACCACGAAGGGGACGCCGGTCGCGGCGATCTCGCGGATCAGCTGCGCTTGGCAGCCCGGCAGGCGCAGATCGCTGCGCGAGGCCGCCTCGCCCGAGAGCGTGCTCGGCTCGCCGACGAGCACCACGACGACATCGCTCGCCCGCGCGGCATCCCGGGCCTCCGCGATGCCGGATGCGTCCCCGCCGAGGAAGTCGACGCCCGCCACCACCCGAAGCTCGACACCGGGACGCCTCGCGGTGAACTCGTCGGCGACGGACCGGGCTGCCGCGCCGAAGGACTGCGTCCACGCGCCGAGGTGGTCCGTCGACGCGGCGTACGGGCCCGTCAGCAGCACGCGGGATGGAGTCGCGAGCGGCAGCGTGCCGTCGTTCGCGAGCACCACCGACGACCGGGCGGCGGCGCGCCGGACCAGCGCCCGCCCGGCGCTGGTGGGGGCGACGAGCTCGTCAGACTCGGGAGCGTAAGGGGCTTCGAAGAGCCCGAGCGACTCCTTGAGCCCGAGCACCCGGGCGACGGCGTCGTCGAGGCGTGCAGGGTCGATCGCCGCGAGCGCTCCGGCCGCGACCTCGCGGGGTGCGCCGCCCATCTCCACGTCGAGCCCGGCCCGGAAGGCCAGCGCAACGGCATCCGCGAGGTCTTCTGCGACGCCATGCGGGAGGAGGTTGCGCACGCCTTCGGCGTCGCCCACGACGACGCCGCCAAACCCCCATTCGTCCTTCAGCACGTCCGTCAGCAGCCTCCGGTTGGCGTGCATCGGCACTCCCGCGACGGTGTTGAACGCGGCCATGACCGAGGCCGCGCCCTCGTCGACGACGGCGCGGAACGGCTCGAGATAGACGTTGCGCAGTCGGTGCTCCGACACGTCGACCGCGTTGTAGTCGCGGCCGCCCTCGGGCTGTCCGTAGGCGACGAAGTGCTTCGCCGTCGCCGCGATCGAGCCCCGGCCGGCGAGGTCGTCGCCCTGGTAGCCCCGCACCATCGCGCGTCCCATGGCCGACGTGAGGTGGACGTCTTCGCCGAACCCCTCGACCACGCGACCCCATCGAGGATCCCGCGAGATGTCGACCATGGGCGAGAAGGTCCACGTGACGCCCCCGGAGCGCGCCTCGGCGGCGGCGAGTGCGGCCAGCTCTTCGACGAGTGCCGGGTCGAAGCTCGCGGCCTGCCCGAGCGGGACCGGGGCGATCGTGCGCTGCCCGTGGATGACGTCGAGCCCCACGAGTACGGGGATGCCGAGCCGCGTCTCTTCGACGGCGACGCGTTGCAGTGCATTGGTCGCGGCCGCCGAGCGGGGCCAGAAGATCGATCCGACGCCCTCGCGGATCAGCTCAGCCGCGTCGTCGTGCTTCGGGCGGAAGACGATCTGCAACTGGCCGAGCTTCTCAGCGGGCGTCATCTCGGCGAGCAGCCGCTGCACGCGTGCGGATCGGGTCATGGCCGACTCCTTCGGGGATGCGGTCGGCCGGCGTGGCCGGCCACGGTCACGACGATGCCGCCCGGGGTGTTCGCCCCGGGCGGCATCGTTCACAGTGGTCGTGCGGTCAGTCGCCCCAGGCCGCATCCATCTCGGACAGCACCTGCTCGACCGTCTTCTGGCCCGTGAGCAGACCCTGCACGCCGACGCCGAGGGCGTCGTAGACGGCGGGGTTCGGCCAGCTGGCGTTCGGGAGGCCGACGAAGTCGCCGTTCTCGAGCTGGTCAGCGATCGGCTGGTAGATCGGGAGCAGGTCGTCGGCGGTCACGCCGGTGATCGGCACGAAGCCCGAGAGATCGGCGAAGGCCTTGGCCTGCTCCGGCTGGGCGACCCAATCCAGGAAGTCCTGCGCGGACTTCTTCGCACCGTCGCTGGCCTTCGCGTTGATCGACCAGGCGTAGTTCGCCGAGGCGAGGACGAACGGCTTCTGGCCGTCGGCGGGCGGGAAGGCCTGCACGTTCAGCTCGACACCGGTCGCGCTGCCGATCGAGATCGCCGCCGAGCCGGGGACGGCGGCGGTCAGCGACTGTCCGCCGGCGATGTTGGCGGTGATGTTGTCGAACGTGCCGCCCGCGGCGCCGTCCTGGAAGCAGCCCTTGTCGTTGAGCTCGATGACGTCGTTCAGCGTCTCCTTCCAGCCGTCGCTGTCGGCGAAGGTGACCTTGCCGTCCGCGCGCTGCTCGTTCCAGTCCGGCTCGCCGGCGTAGACGCGCGTGGCCGAGATCAGCTGGGCGAGCAGACCCGTGTTGAAGGGGATCGCGCCGGCCACGACCGTGAACGACTTGCCGGCGTCGCGGACGGTGGCGCAGTCCTTCAGCATCTGGTCGTACGAGTCGGGGTACTCGGCGACACCCGCCTCCTTGGCGGCGCCCGGGTTGTAGACGTAGCCGACCGGAGCCAGTGCGGTGGGCTGACCGTAGATCTTGCCGTCGACCTCGTAGAGGTTCTGCGTGCCGTCGGGGACCACGCCCTCGGACGTCTTGTCCAGCGGCTCGAGGAACCCGGCCTCGGCGAGGGTCACGACCGAGATGGCCTGACCGGTGCCGGGCGAGAGGACCATCATGTCGGCGGCGTTGCCGCCCTGCAGCTGCGTCGTGACCTGGGTGTTGTAGGCGTCCGACGGGTAGGGGATGACCTCGACCTTGACGCCGGTCTCTTTCGAGTAGGCGTCGAGCGTCTTGGCGTAGTAGTCGTCGGCGTCGTTCGCCTGCGCGACCATGACGGTGAAGGACGAGCCGGCGGCGTCGCCGTCGTCGCTTCCGCCGCCGTTGTCGCCGTTGCTGCCGGAGCAGCCGGCGAGGATGAGGATGCCGGCCACCGGCGCCGCGAGAAGCGACCAGCGGAGAGGCCGGGAGGCTGTGTGCTGTGGCATTTCGACCCTTTCGTGACTTCGTTGTCGCCAGCTCGGGTTGCTGGCTCGGCCTCGGGGCCGCATCTCAAGCGTCGCATGATATGTAGGTTTCTGACATTAGTTCTGCTTATGTGCGGCACTTGCCTCGTTGATCCGGGATGACATCGCGGGGTGTCCCCGACTTATATCCGGTATCGCCAAAACTAATGTGTGCTTCCGACACAAGTGTGTGATAGTGGCTGGGACGCCGCCGGTGAAGGGGCGCATGACGACGAGGTCAGAGAGCAGATGACAGTGACGATCGAGCGAGACGCGACGCGCACCCTCACGGTGCCTCCCGAAGCCCGCCGCACGCCGCGCCCCCGCGGCCGCCGCCCGCTGATCAGCTACGGGCACTGGTGGTGGGCGCTGCCGGCCATCATCCTCGTGATCGCGGTGCACTACGTGGCGAACCTCACCGGAGGGTTCTTCGCCTTCACGAACTGGACAGGTCTCGGCGACTGGGAGTTCATCGGCCTGGACAACTTCGTGCGGATCTTCAACGACCCGCTCATGGTCGGTGCCGTGATCAACACGCTGTTCCTGGCGTTCGGCTCCGTCATCCTCACGAACATCCTCGGCCTCGGCTTCGCGCTCGCGATCAACCGCACGCTCAAGACGCGCTACATCCTGCGCACGCTGCTGTTCATGCCGGTCGTGCTGAGCCCGCTCGCGGTCGCCTACGTCTGGAAGTTCATCTTCCAATTCAACGGCCCACTCAACGGCTTCCTGGCCGCGATCGGTCTGGAGTCCTGGCAGAAGGTGTGGCTCGCAGACCCCACCTGGTCGATCTGGGCGATCCTGCTCACCGTCGTCTGGCAGCAGACGGGCTTCGTGATGGTCATCTACCTCGCGGGCCTCGCCTCGGTGCCCGTCGAGCTCGAAGAGGCGGCCGCACTCGACGGCGCCGGCATCTTCAAGCGGTTCTGGCACGTCATGGTGCCCGCCATCCGTCCCTCCATCGCGATCGCGACCACCCTCGGGATCATCCAGGGACTGCGGATCTTCGACCAGATCCTCGCGCTCACGGGAGGGGGCCCCGCGGGGGCCACCGAGACGCTCGCGACCCAGGTCTACAAGCAGGCCTTCTCGCTCGGCCAGTTCGGGTTCGGCTCGGCGCTCGCGCTCGTGCTGACCCTCATCATCCTCGTCTTCGCGATCCTGCAGCAGTACGCGACGCGCGACCGCGACGCGGCTCGAAAGGCCTGACATGTTCCGCTACACGAAGCTCACCGCGGCGCGCGAAGTGATGATCTGGATCATCACGCTCATCGGGCTGCTGCCCTTCTACTTCCTCGTCGCCACCGCGTTCAAGACCGATCAGGAAGCGCTCACCACCAGCGCCATCACGCCGCCGCAGTCGCTCGACTTCAACGCCTTCATCGAGGTGCTGACGACGGGCGGCCGCAACAGCATCCCGATGGCGATCCTCAACAGTGCGATCATCACGGCGGGCGCCATCTTCGGGCTGATCCTCTTCGGCTCGGTCGCCGCGTACGTCATCACGCGCCGCACCCGCACCTGGACGAACCTGACCTTCTACCTCGTGCTCATCGCGATCGTCCTGCCCGCGCAGCTGGGCACCGTGCCTCTCTACATCGGCGCGCGGAGCGTCGGCCTCACCGGCAACGCGATCGGCATGATCCTGCTGTGGATCGGCATCCTGCTGCCGCTCTCGGTGTTCCTGTACGCCAGCTTCTTCCGCGGCCTCACGACCGAGTACGAAGAGGCGGCGGTCATCGACGGCGCCTCGCCGACACAGGCGTTCTTCCGGGTGGTGCTTCCGCTGATGGCCCCGGCGACCGGCACGGTGGCGATCCTCACGGGTCTCATCATCTGGAACGACTTCTTCAACTCGCTGATCTTCCTGGGCGGCTCGACGACGCAGACGCTGCCGGTCGCCATGTACACGTACGTCGGCGGCCTGGTGTCGGCGTGGAACAAGATCTTCGCCGTCGTGATCATCTCGATGATCCCGATCCTGGCGTTCTACATGTTCGCGCAGAAGAAGTTCATCCAGGGCTTCGCCGGCGGTCTGAAGGGCTGAGCTCCGCCCAACGATTCGGGGGCGACCGGATCGTCGAGCGGTCGGGCGGTGGATGCCGTCGGCCGCACGTCGCCCACACATCTGACACCCGCACACCGGAGGGCCCCATGTATCAGCTCGCACCCAACATCGAACTCCTCTTCACCGAGGCCGGCGAGTACCACGACCGCGTGCGCGCGGCGGCGGCGGCGGGCTTAGACGCCGTCGAGATGTGGGGACCCACCGGCGTCGACGCGCCGGCGGCGCCGAAGGACCTCCCGGCGCTGAAGGCGGCGCTCGAAGAGACCGGCACGCAGCTGACGGCCCAGCTGTCGGAGCCGCGCACCCAGTTCATGATCCCGCCGTGGGACCACTCCGAGTTCTTCCGCAAGCTCGACGAGGGCGTCGCGATCGCGCAGGACCTCGGCTGCCCGCGCATCGTCGTCGGCAGCGGCACCGGATTCGGCGGCTGGAAGCGGCAGGTCCAGCTCGACAAGCTCATCGAGATCTACCAGAAGGCCATCGCCCAGATCGACGGGTCGGGCATCACACTCGCGCTCGAGCCGGTCAATGTGCGCGTCGACCACCCTGGTTCGCTGCTGGACCGCACCGCCGAGGCCGTGTACGTCGCCCGCGGCGTCGACTCGCCCTTCTTCGGCGTGCTCTACGACATCTATCACTCGGCCGTGGAGGGCGAGGACATGGCGGCGGAGCTCGCGAACGCCGGCGACCTCATCGCGTACGTGCAGCTGGCGGATGCTCCGGGCCGCGGAGAGCCGGGCTCGGGCGACCTCGATTGGGCGGCGAAGCTCGGCGCGCTCCGCGCGTCCGGCTACGACGGACCGATCGGGCTCGAGTACTACCCGACGCAGGAGTCGGCGGCATCCGTCGCCCTCATCCGGGATCTGGCGGCGTCGGCATGAGCCGATACCCCGAGGCCGTCGACGTCGCCATCGTCGGATCCGGTCCGACCGGAGCCGCCTACGCGCGGATACTGAGCGAGCAGGCGCCGGGGACGACCATCGCGATGTTCGAGGTCGGTCCCACGATCTCGGACCCGCCGGGCGCGCACGTCAAGAACATCGCCGACCCCGAGGCGCGTGCTCGTGCGCAGGCCGCTTCGGAGGGGCCGGGGGAGCGGGGGGCGAAGGTCGCCAACCCCGGAGCTGCGAAGGCGGGCGTGCGAGCCGCGCGCCCTGGCACCTTTCTGCTCCCGCACGGCTATCAGTTCCCCGGCGAAGACGGGCTCCCCGTCGTCGCGATGTCGAGCAACGTCGGCGGCATGTCCGCGCACTGGACCGGCGCCTGCCCGCGTCCGGGCGGCGGCGAGCGCATCGCCTTCCTGCAGGATCTGGACGAGCTCCTCGCAGAGGGCGACCGACTCCTGGGGGTGACCACGGACGCGTTCGACGCCGCGCCGTTCGGCGAGATCGTCCGCGAGCGCCTCGGGAGGGCCGTCGACGAGGGCCGCACCGCCGAGACGAAGGTGCAGCGGATGCCTCTCGCCGCGCACCGCCGCGAGGACGGCCGCCTCGTGTGGTCGGGATCGGACGTCGTCCTGGGGGACGTCACGCGCGAGAACCCGGCCTTCTCTCTCTTCGACGAATCCCTCGTCACCGCCGTGCTCGTACGCGACGGGCGCGCGGCCGGCGTGCGGGTGCGCGACCTCCACTCCGACGAGACGCACGAGGTGGCCGCCCGTTTCGTCGTCGTCGCCGCCGACGCCTTGCGCACTCCGCAGCTGCTGTGGGCCTCGGGCATCCGTCCCGCCGCTCTCGGGCGCTACCTCAACGATCAGGCGCAGGTGGTCTTCGCCTCCCGGCTGCGCGGCGTCGAGACGCTCGGGGCCGACGCCCCGACGACGGGTCTGGCCGAGTACAGCGGAGTGAGCTGGGTGCCGTTCACCGACGACGTGCCCTTCCACGGCCAGGTGATGCAGCTCGATGCCTCGCCCATCCCGCTCGCCGAGGACGACCCCGTCGTTCCCGGCTCGATCGTCGGCCTCGGACTCTTCTGCGCGAAGGACCTGCAGGCCGACGACCGGATCGAGTTCGACGATGCCGAGCGAGATGCCTACGGGATGCCGGCGCCCCGCATCCACTACACACTGACCGATCGCGACCACCAGGTGATCGAACGCGCGCGCGCAGAGATCGTGCGGCTGGGCGAAGCCATCGGCGAGCCGCTCGATCCCCGGCCGTTCACGCTTCCGCTCGGGTCGTCGCTGCACTACCAGGGCACCACACGGATGGGCGAGACCGACGACGGCACGAGCGTGTGCGGTCCCGACAGCGAGGTGTGGGGTGTTCCGGGGCTCTTCGTCGCCGGCAATGGCGTCATCCCGACCGCGACGGCGTGCAACCCGACCGTCACGTCCGTCGCTCTCGGCGTGCGCGGCGCCAGGAAGATCGTGCGCGATCTTGCTTCTGTCTAATTCAGACATTAGAGTGTAGAAACAAGGACAAAGTAGTCAGGAGTTGACGTGATCCCCGATCGCATCATCGAGCAGGGAACGCTCACGACCGACGGCACCCGTGCTGCGGTCGAGGTTCGCCTGCCGTGGTACCGCGCGCTGCCCGCTTCGTGCATCGGCGGCGCGACCCTCACCGTCGACGGCGTCGAGGCGCCGGCGGAGTCGCTTCGCTGGGAGATGAACGGCCGGACCTTCACCTTGGCCGAGCTCGTCCCCAACACCGAGGAGTGGTGGTTCCCCGCCGACTCCGCGGTGCTGTCGGGCGACATCCCCCTCGAGGGCGATGCCGACCACACGGTGGAGGTCGGCCTGGTCCTCTACATCCCCTACATCGTCATCGGCGACGACGAGGTGCTCCACATCGAGGAGCGCGACGCCAAGACCATGACCGCACGGAAGGCGGTGGCGGCATGAGCGCCCCCCACACGAAGGGCAGTCCCATCCAGGGCGTGACGCTCTACAGCTTCACCCGGGCCTTCCACGGCCGCGAGTACGACCTCGAGGGGCTCATCCGCAAGGTCGCCGCCGACGGATACGGCCCAGGCCTGGAGATCATCGGATTCTCCAGCTTCCGGGGCTTCCCCGAGATCGACGACCACTACGCCGGCTGGTTCAAGGACCTCATCGCCGAGACCGGGCTCGTCACGACCTCGCTCGCGGTCAACGCCGACATCGGCATCCACCGCGACCGTCTGCTCACGCAGGACGAGCTGCTGGAGTACATGCGCCGGCAGATCGCGGCGGCGGCCAAGCTCGGCTTCCCCATCGCCCGCGTGCAGATCTCGATCACGCCCGACTCCATGGAGGCCCTGGCTCCCATCGCCGAGGAGTACGGCGTCACGCTCGCCCTCGAGGTGCACGCCGACCAGTACGCCTCCCACCCGCGCATCCTGGCGCTGCGCGACCGCTACGACAAGGTCGGGTCGCCGTTCCTGGGCTTCACGATGGACTGGGGCGCCACCGTCTCGGGCTTCGCCCCCTCGCTGATCGAGGCGTACCGCCGCCGCGGCGCGTCGGAGGAGCTGCTTGCGGCGGTCACGGGGCTGTGGGACGAGTTCTACCGGCAGGGCCCGCCCGCCGACCAGGCCGAGCATGGTCAGCGCTTCGGCCGGTTCATCGGCCTTGCCGCGCAGCACGGTCGCCCCGACCTCGGGATCGACATGGGTATCAACGCGACCGGCCTGTTCGGTCCGGCGCGCGTGGACGACTGGCTCGAGATCTTCCCGTGGATCAAGCACGTCCACGGCAAGTTCTTCGGCATCGACGAGAACGGCGAAGAGCCGTCGGTGCCGGTGCGCGACCTCATCCGGCTGCTCGTCGAGAACGGCTACAACGGTGCGATCTCGAGCGAGTACGAGGGCTGGCACTGGAACTACTGGCAGTCGCCCTTCGACATCATCCGTGACGAGCAGGCCGTGCAGCGCGCCGCTGCCGCCGACGCCGGCTCGCACATGACCACCGACCTCAGCGAGGCGCGGGCTCAGCTCGCCGCCTGGCTCCCCACCACGCAAGGAGCATCCGCATGACCGACGGCATCGCCGGCACCGGCATCAAGCTCGGCACCACGCTGTACTCCCTGACGAGCGAGTTCGCCGCGGGCCTCTACACGCCCGAGACCCTCATCGCCGCCGTCGCGGAGGAAGGCATCGGACCGGGCGTCGAGTTCAACATCGCGCAGCTGCTGCGCACGTACCCCGACGTCGACCAGGAGTTCGTCAAGCTCTGGTTCGACTCGCTCGAGAAGTACGGGCTGGAGGCGAGCGCCGTCGGCACGAACCTCGACATGGGCCGCCGCAAGGACCGCGACATGACGCCCGACGAGGAGCACGACTTCCTCGCCCGTCAGCTGAAGACCGCGCACACGCTTGGCTTCAAGAAGGTCGTCATCCGCTCGCACGGCAAGGAGCTGCTGCGCAGCCTCCTGCCGCTCGCGGAGAAGTACGACCAGTACCTCGGCTACGAGATCCACGCGCCGTCCGGCCCGAACAACCCGGCCGTCGTGCAGATGCGCGAGATGTACGACGAGCTGCAGTCGGAGCGCCTCGGCTTCACCGCGGACTTCTCGTCGACCATGCACTCCCTCTCTCCGCTGCTGCTGGACCAGCTGGAGCTGATGGGCATGGATCCGAAGCACTTCGCGGTGATGGACGAGATCTGGCACGAGCCGATGCCGATGAACGAGCGCAACCAGAAGTTCGAGGACTACCTGATCGGCGAAGGTGTCGACCCGGTCGGGTTCGGGCCGCACACCCGCCTGGCGTTCAACATGCACGGGCTCGTGCCGCCGGAGGAGTGGCTCGACATCATGCCGCAGATCTTCCACGTGCACGCGAAGTTCTACGACATCGACGAGAACGGCGACGAGCCGGCGATGGACATCCCGCGCATCGTGAAGCAGTTCGTCGTGGGCGGCTACCAGGGGTATCTGTCCAGCGAGTGGGAGGGTCACGCGTTCGTCGACCTCGGCGTGGTCGACCCGATCGACGTCGTGAAGAAGCAGCACGCCCTCATGCGCAAGGCCATCGAAGAGACCGTCGCCGAGCAGTCGAAGGAGACCGCCGATGTCTGACACCACCACCGACGTCTCGGTCGCGCAGCTCGCTGCCGAGCTCGCCGACCTCCGCGAGCAGGTGACTGCCGCCCGCGCCCTCGCGCAGCGCGCCGAGGACCGTGGCCAGGTCGAGAACCTGTTCAACCGCTACATGTACCTGCACAACGCCTTCGAGGACGAGCAGATCATCCCGCTGTGGGTGAAGGAGGGCACGGAGGGCATCCGCGCGCGCTACACCAACGCCGGCCAGTACACGACGTGGGAGAGCGTGACGCGCTACCACCGCGACCGCCCGCACCCCGAGGGCAAGCTCATCCTGCACGCCACGACGACGCCGGTGATCGAGGTCGCTGCCGACGGCAGGACCGCCAAGGGCGTCTGGCTCATGGCGGGCACCGAATCCGGTCTCACCGACCCGAAGGTGGCCGAGGCGTTCCCCGACATGTACTCGCCCGACGAGGTGCTCGGCAAGAAGGTCTGGGCCCACTGGGTGTGGTGCAAGTACGCGATCGACTTCCTCAAGCAGGACGGCGAGTGGAAGTTCTGGAAGTTCCGCTGCTACGAGCTCGCCCGTGCGCCGTTCGAGGAGAACTGGGTCAGCTTCGGCCTGAAGAACCAGGGCGCGTTCGACCTCGACCTCATGTACTTCGGCGACGACGGCAAGCCCGTCTTCATGCCGCCCGCCGATGAGCCCGTGCCGTCGACGAACCACCCGTACAGCCCCGAGACGGTGCAGAAGCTCGAGCCCGTGCCGCCGGTGCGGCACGAGACCTTCACCGACACGTTCGCCTGAGCCCGGAGGAACCGCCATGGCCACCCACAACTCCCTCTTCGCCGAGAAGGACGTCCGTCGCACCGACGACGGCATCGCGGTCTCGGTGCAGCTGCCCTGGTATCGCAGCCTCTGGCTCTCGGCCGTCGACGATGTCGCGGCATCCGTCAACGGCGTCGCGGTCCCGCGCGAGGACCTGCGTTTCGTGCTGCAGGGCCGCACGTACACGATCGACGAGCTGCCCGAGCAGTCCGAGACGCTGTGGTTCGTCGCCGACCGGCCGGATGTCGTGATCCCGCTGGACCACGTGCCCGCGGAGGGCGAGAAGCTCACCGTCGAAGTCGTCCTGACCATGCGTCTGCTGTACATGCAGATCATGCCGGGAGTCGACGGCGGCCCCGGCCGCTACGTCACCAACCGCGTCCCGGTCGAGCGCGAGGTCGTGCTCGCATGACCCTGCGCGTCGCCATGATCGGCTACGGCTTCATGGGTGCCGCGCACTCCGTGGGCTGGCGTCAGGCGCCGCGCGTGTTCGCCCTGCCCGACGACGTCGAGATGGCGGTGATCGTCGGGCGCAGCGCCGAGGCGGTGGAGGATGCCGCCACCCGGTGGGGCTGGCAGGAATCGGCGACGGACTGGCGCGAGGTGATCGCGCGCGACGACATCGACATCGTCGACATCGTCACGCCGGGAGACTCGCACGCCGAGATCGCGATCGCGGCCCTCGAGGCGGGCAAGCACGTGCTGTGCGAGAAGCCGCTGGCCAACACGGTCGCCGAGGCGGAGGCGATGGCGGATGCCGCCGAGCGCGCCGCCGCCCGAGGCATCCGGTCGATGGTCGGTTTCACGTACCGGCGGGTCCCGGCCGTGACGCTCATGCGCGATCTCATCGCCCAGGGCGCGGTCGGACGGATCGCGCAGGTGCGGGCCGCCTACCGGCAGGACTGGCTCGTCGATCCCGAGATGCCGCTCGCGTGGCGACTGCAGAAGGAGCACGCAGGCTCCGGGGCGCTGGGCGACATCGGCGCGCACATCATCGACATGACCCAGTTCGTGACGGGACTCACGGTCGACGCGGTGTCGGGCGTGGTCGACACGATCGTGAAGACCCGGCCGCTGCAGGGGTCCGGCTCCGGCCTCTCGGGCACCGCCGCGGAGGGGTACGGCGAGGTCACCGTCGATGACGTGGCGATCTTCACCGGGCGGCTGTCGACCGGTGCGCTCGCGTCGTTCGAGGCGACCCGCTTCGCGACCGGACGCAAGAACGACCTCTCGATCGAGGTGTCGGGCGACCGGGGCGCGCTGCGCTTCGACCTCGAAGACCTCAACAGGCTGTGGTTCTACGACCGAACCGCTCCCGAGGCGACGCAGGGGTTCACCCGGATCCTGGTGACCGAGCCGCAGCACCCGTACATCGCGGCGTGGTGGCCGGCCGGGCACATGCTCGGCTACGAGCACGGGTTCAGCCACCAGGTCGTCGACCTCGTGACGGCGATCTCGGAGGGCGCCGACCCGCGCCCGTCGTTTGCGGAAGGGCTGTCGGTGCAGCGGGTGCTCGCGGCCGTCGAAGAGAGCGCGGAGCGCGACTCGGCCTGGGTGCGGACCGGCGCAGAGGTGCCGTCGCCCGCTCTGTGAACCGGCGGATGTGACGGATAGGTTTGACTCAACAACAAAGCAAAGGAGCTGCGATGCCTCGTCCGATCACCCTTTTCACGGGCCAGTGGGCCGACCTTCCCTTCGAAGAGGTGGCACGACTCGCGGGCGAGTGGGGCTATGACGGTCTCGAGATCGCCTGCTGGGGCGACCACATCGATGTGTCCCGCTGGGATGACGCGGAGTATGTGCAGTCTCGCAAGGACATCCTCGAGCGCAACGGCCTGAAGGTCTGGGCGATCTCGAACCACCTCACCGGTCAGGCCGTCTGCGACGACCCGATCGACGCCCGGCACCGCGACATCCTGTCGGACCGCGTGTGGGGCGACGGCGACCCGGAGGGCGTGCGGCAGCGCGCGGCCGAAGACATGAAGAACACGGCGCGGTTCGCCGCGAAGCTCGGGGTGAAGACGGTCAACGGCTTCACCGGCTCGTCGATCTGGAAGGCCGTCGCGATGTTCCCTCCGGCGTCCGACGAGTGGATCGCCGCGGGGTATCAGGACTTCGCCGACCGCTGGCATCCGATCCTCGACGTCTTCGAAGAGGTCGGCGTGCGCTTCGGGCTCGAGGTGCACCCGTCCGAGATCGCATACGACTACTGGACGGCCAAGGCCGCCCTCGAGGCGATCGGGCACCGTGCGTCGTTCGGCCTGAACTTCGACCCGTCGCACTTCATGTGGCAGCAGCTGGACCCGGTGGCATTCGTGCTCGACTTCGCCGACCACATCTTCCACGTGCACGTGAAGGAGTCGGTCACCAACCTCGACGGCCGCAACGGCGTGCTCGGGTCGCACCTGCCGTGGGCGAACCCGCGCCGCGGCTGGACCTTCGTCTCGACCGGTCACGGCGCCGTGCCGTGGGAGCCGCTGTTCCGCGCGCTGAACGCGATCGGCTACGACGGCCCGACCTCGGTGGAATGGGAGGACGCCGGCATGGACCGGCTCGACGGCGCGCCCGAGGCGCTCGCCTTCGTCCGCAGGCTCAACGCCATCACGCCGCCGGCAGCCGCCTTCGACGCCGCCTTCTCGACCAAGACCGACTAGATCGTCCCGTCCGACCGCCGCCGTGCCCTCGGTGGCGCCGTTCGGCGTGCCCGCGAGCACGCCGCGAATGAAGGAGAGCCCGCATGGCCGACGTCCTGAACGTCCTCATCCTGTCGGGTCACATGACCCGAGAGCACGACAACGAGCATCGCAGCTTCCGTCTGCACAACCAGTGGATCACCACGCTGCTCGAAGACACCGGGCGCTTCCGCGTCCGGGTCGTCGAGGACCCGCGCGGCCTCGGCGCCGACATCATCGACAAGTACGACGTGCTGATCGTCGTGTTCGAAGGGCGCGACGGATTCTTCGACAAAGCAGTCGGCTTCGGAGAAGAGACGGATGCCGCGATCCTGAAGTTCGTCCACGACGACGGTAAAGGCATCGTGTGGTTCCACGGATCGGCCGCGCAAGAGGACCGCTGGGGCTACCCCGAGGAGTACAACATCATGCGGGGTGCCAAACTCAGCGCGTACGAGACCGGCCTGCGCCCGCGGCCGTGGGGCGAGGCGCAGCTCGACACGGTCGAGCCGCGGCATCCCATCACCGAGGGGATCAGCGCCCGCTGGACGGTGACCGGCGACGACATCCTCACGGGCGTCGATCTCTACGAGGGAGCGCAGGTGCTGCTGACGACCTTCGACGACCTCGAGGCCTACGAGAAGGCGCCGGTCTGGCCGATGTCGCACTACCCGGTCGACATCCCCGAGGGCGGCATCGCCGAGCTGAACGGCATCAACACCGACCAGCCCATCGCGTGGATCAACGAGTACGGCAAGGGCCGCTCGTTCACGATCACGATCGGTCACGACATCGACACGTTCCGCCGCATCGAGTTCATCCGCATGTTCCCGCGCGGCGTGGAGTGGGCGGCCACCGGCGAGGTCTCGCTGAACGGCCCGGATCGCCGGGGCGAGCGCCGGTTCCTGCCCTGGCCGTACTACAACCACGAGGGCTGACGATGACTGGAACACAGCTGCGGGTCGGCATCTTCGGGACCGGCGGCATCGCCGAACGGGCCATGGTCGATCCGGCGGGTCTCGTCGAGGGGGTCGAGGTCGTCGCCGTCGGGTCGCGCGACCCCGAGCGCGCCCGGGCCTTCGCCGACCGGTTCGGGATCGCCGCGGCCGGCGACTACGCCCAGGTGATGGCGGATCCCGACGTCGATCTCATCTACGTGGCCCTGCCGCCGACGGTGCACGAGCGGTGGGCGGTCGCGGCGCTGCAGGCCGGCAAGCACGTGCTCTGCGAGAAGCCGCTGTCGGCGAACGGCGCCGGGGCGCGAGCCATCGCGGACGCCGCCGACGCGAACGGCCGCTCGGCGTTCGTGGGCTTCCACTACCGGCTGCACTCGTTCACGCAACGTCTGCTCGAGGTCCTCCGCTCGGGCGCGCTCGGCGACATCGAAGACGTCGAGATCGACTTCAGCATCCCTCATTTCGTCGTGAAGCCGGGCAACATCCGGCTGGACGGGGATCTGGGCGGAGGCGCGGTGATGGACGTCGGCTGCTACGCCATCGACCTGCTGCGCGCGGCCTGGGGCGAGGCCCATGTGCTGTCGTCGTCTGCCCGCCTGTACGACGGTGATCCCCGGGTCGACCTGCAGACCGACTTCGTGCTCTCGTTCGACCGCGGCATCACGGCCCGGGTGCGGGCTTCGTTCATCGGCGACGACGACGGCGCGATGCTGCTGCACGTGGTCGGGTCCGCCGCGACCCTGCACGCGACGAGCGTGATCGTCCCGCAGTGGGGTGCGACCCTTCGCGTGACCGCGGGGGACGGCATCCTGATCGACGAGAAGGTGGCCGAGGGCGAGTCGAGCTACGTGAAGCAGCTGGAGCACCTGCGGGATGTGCTGACCGGCGAGGCGCCCGAGGCGTCGAGCCCGCTGCGGGCGGCGGATGCGGCGCGCACGATGGAACTCGTCGACGACGTCTACCGCGCCGCCGGCCTCGAACCGCGCTGACCGGACGATGACGGCGCCGCCGCACACCGGGGGCGCCACCATCGGCCGTGAAGCCGCGATCGTCGTCAGGGGGCGACACCCGCTCCCGACAGCGCACGCTCCGCGAGGGCGAGGTGCGCCCGCGTCGTCGCGGTCGGGTCGGCGTCGAGCCATTCGTGGCCGCCCCATTCGCTCGTGAGCGTGCCGGCGAAGCCCGTGCGCCGCAGCGCTGCGGCGGTGTCGGAGATGGGCTGTGACACTCGTCCGTCGGTGTCGTCGAGGTCCCAGAACTTGAGGTGCACGCCCGTGGTGAGGGGCAGCAGCGGCTCGAGGTCGGCGACGTCGGACCGGCCGAAGCGCACGAGCAGATTCATGAAGAGCGTGTGGACCGCGGGGGGCACGCGCCCCTCGCGGAGGGCGGCGAGCACCGCCTGATGGGTCTCAGGCGCACGCCACTCGGTCTCGAGTCGCCGCACCAGGTCCTCGTCGACGCCACCCCGGCGAAGCTCGTCGAGGTACGACGGCGGCAGCGAGGGCATGAGCATGCTGATGTCGATGAGGACGCGGATGCGGGTGTCGCCGAGCGCCTGCAGCAGCTCGAGGTTCGCAGCTTCGGCGGGCCCGTCGAGCGTCTGCTGTCCCTGGATCTCTTCGTAGAGCACGATCCCCAGCTCGTGCAGCACCGGCTGGGCGAGTCGCAGCAGCTCCGGACCCGCCTGGCCGAACGGCACGCGCACGCCGCGGGCGCCGAGCCGGGCCGCGGCCTGCAGCTGCGGCACCAGGAACGCGAGGCGCTCCTGCTCGCTGCGTCGACGCGCGGGCGTCGCCCAGTCGTCCAGGCTGGCGCCGACGATCGTCACCGCACCGCCGGTCGCGGCGAGTCGCTCGCGGAAGGCGTCGACGTCGTCGTCCGAGGGTTCGGGGAACGACCGCCACACCTGGCCCGCCTCGATCTCGATGGTCGCCGCGACGCGCTCCTCGACCACCCCGATCGCGATGTCGGCGGCCGGCCTCTCGCCGCGGATGACCTCGGGCGTCCAGTTGAAGGCGCTGGCCGAGATCGTCCATCCGTCGACGTCGGTGGCGTCCGGCTCGGCATCCGCCCTCTCGAGGACGGTCGCCGGCGGGGCGGCGCTCGCCGGTCGATGGGCGGATGCCGCGTCCCCGAGCCCGAGCGGGCGTTCGGCGTGGAAGGGGAGCGAGAGCGGGCCAGACGGCCCTGCCTGCAGGTACGGCACCATGAGCCGGAAGGCCACGGAGACGTCGTGCGGGCCGGGTGGCAGCATCCGATCGCCACGCAGTTCGAGGCGGTCCTGGATGAACCACCAGGCCGTTTCGGCGGCGAGTGCATCGATCGCCACGTCGCGGTCGCCGAGCCGCGCCGAGACGGGGACGGGGATGCCGTCGATCGCGACCGCGACGTCGGTGACGCCGCACAGCGGCATCGACCGGATCCACGGGAGGCTCACCCGCACGGCGAATCCCGATTCCGTCGCGACGAGCGCGTCGTCCAGCAGCAGCGGCAGCGCCATCGTGTCCACTCCCTCGTGTCGGAGCCGATCGTCGTCGGCTTCAGACGGGAAGCTACACGCTTTTGTCTGTTTTCGTAAGAAGTGTGACGAGGGTCGAGATCACGCCACGGCTTCGACGGCCCCGCGGATGGCCGCGACCGACGGGCGGCCGTCGCCGAACCATCGCGGGAAGGTCACCTCGAAGAGCTGCTCGCGCACCATCTCGACGCCGCCCCGAAGCGGCTCACGGCGGTCGTTGACCGACTGGGCGATCGTCAGGTCGCGCGTGGCCAGAGGCAGCGAGAGCTCGTACACGCGCTGACGCACCTCGGCCAGCAGCAGTTCGCCCGCGCCGGCCATGGCGCCGCCGATGACGATGACGGACGGGTTGAACATGTTGACGAGTGCGGCGATGGACTCGCCGACGACGCGGGCCGAGCGCTGCACGAGGCGGATCGCGAGCGCGTCGCCGTTCTCGGCCGACAGCGAGATGAGCTCGGGGGTGAGCTCCTGGCCGTCCGCGACGGCGGCGGCGAGCACGCCCGTGGCGCCGGCTTCGATCTCGGCGAGGGCATCGCGGATCATCGCCCAGCCGCCGGCGACGGCCTCGAGGCAGCCGACCTTGCCGCAGCGGCACAGGGCGTCGGAGTCGCGCACGCGCACGTGGCCGATGTCGCCGGCGGCGCCGTTGACGCCGCGATGGATGTGCCCGTGGGAGAGGAGGCCGGCGCCGATGCCGGAGCCGATCTTGCAGTAGATGAGGTCGAGATGCTCGTCGTCGCGGCGCGCGCGTTCGCCGAACGTCAGCAGGTTCACGTCGTTGTCGACCCACACCGGTGCGTCGTAGCGCTGTTCGAAACGGCGCCGCACGTCGAACCCGTTCCAGCCCGGCATGATCGGCGGCGCGACCGGACGGCCGCTGTCGAAGTCCACCGGTCCGGGAACGCCGACGCCGATCCCCCAGACCGGCACGTCGGGCGTGCGTGCGAGCACGTCGTCGATCATGCCGAGGGCCTTGTCGAGCGTCTCGGCCGGGCCGCGCGCGATGTCCCACGGCGAGTGCTCCTGGTCGATGACGTCGCCGTCGAGGAGTGCCACGCCGACGTGGATGTGCAGGGCGCCGAGCGCGCAGACCACGATGCGTCCGGCGTCGCCCCGGAAGCGGAGCGTCCGCGGCGCACGGCCGCCGGACGACGGGCCGAACTCGCCGTCCGCGAGGTAGCCCATCTCGATCGCGTGATCGACGCGCTGGGTCACGACACCACGGCCGAGGCCGGTCACGCGGCCGATCTCGGGACGGGTCGCGGCCTCACCGGTGCGCACCATGTTGACGATGCGCAGCAGGCTCGTCATCTCGTCGGTCTGTGCGCCGAACCGCAGCGTGGACTCTCTGGCCATGGTCGATTCTTACATAACCCCGCATGTCTCGTACGGAACAGGAGCCATCTATAGTCAAACCGCGTCGCACTTAGGTACTGTTCGAACGAAAGCAAGGAGGCGGTCCATGACACTCGGTGTGGGCATCATCGGCGCGGGCCCCGGAGTGGCCGCGCTGCACCTGCCGACTCTCGCGCGACTGGACGACGCCTTCCGGGTCGTCCACATCGCCGACGGCGGCAGCGGGCGGGCGGCCGGACTCGCGACCCGTGTCGGCGCGCGGTCGTCGACGGGGACCGCGTCGCTCCTGGCGGATCCCGACGTCGAGGTCGTGGCGATCTGCAGCCCTCCTCCCCGGCACGCCGAGCAGATCATCGCCGCCGTCGCCGCCGGCAAGCGCGCGGTCTTCTGCGAGAAGCCGATCGGCACGACCGTCCGCGAGGCCGAAGACGCGATCGAGGCCTGCCGGCGCGCCGGCGTCCCGTTGATCGTCGGCACCAACCACCACTTCGACCCGGCGTGGGGGCGTGCCAAGCACCACCTCACCGCGTCGGGCGGGCCGGTCGTCTCGATCGCGGTGACGCTGGCGCTGGCCCCCAACGGCCGCTACCACGACCTCGTGACCGAGCTGTCGCAGGCTGCCGCGGGCGGGCGCGGTCTTCCCGACCTCACCGACCCTCGCGTCGCGGCCGGTGTCGTCAGACAGCTGCTCACGGGGCTCGCGATCCACGACCTTCCCCTCGTGCGCGACCTCGCGCCGCGGTTCGAGCGGGTGGTCTTCGCCCGGGCGCTGGCTCCGATCGGGTACGCCGTCGGCTTCGTCGCGAGCGGTATCCCGGTGCAGCTCACCACGACGATGCTCCCCGGTGGGGGCGACACCCTGTGGCGCCTCTCCGTGGCGACCGCGACCGATCGACTCGACGTCGGCTTCCCTCCGCCGTTCGTGCACGCCGGTGGGGCACGCGTGCGCGTGCGCGCGGCCGACGGCCGCGACACGATCTACGCGCACGACTCCGGGGACGGCTACATCGCGGAATGGCACGCGCTCGCCGAACTGCTCGACGCCGGTCTGCCGGTGGAGTACGACGAGCTGCTCGACGATGCCCGCTATGCGATCGGCCTCGCCGATGCCGCGTCCGACCTGGCGGGAGTCGTGGCATGACCGCGCGGGTGTGCACCGACCTCGGGGCGTACCGCGTCGCCGTCGCCGAGCTTCCGGCGAGCACCCAGCTCGCCGCATCCGTCGCCGACTCGATTGTCGTCATGCCCGGCGACGGTCCTTGGTGGGCCGCGGCGTCCGAGGCGATCGGCGCCGGCGCTGTCGCGGTCGTCGTGGCTGGGCCGGGGAGCGCCCCCGTCGACGCCATCGATGCGCTGTCCGCGTCCGCGGGCGGCGTCCCCGTCCTGCTCGACAGACCGCTGCTGCGCCCCGACGTGGTCCGCGACGTGTCGGAGGCGCTCGCGGACGCCGCTGCCGCCGGCGCAGTGGTCGTCGAGTGCCATGCGCCTGCCCCAGCCTTGCGGACGACCCTGCGTGAGGCGGTCGGCTGGGCCCGCGTCGTCGCGACGGCGCCGCTCGCGCTGCGGACGAGCGAGTCCTCGGGCCGCCGCGTGCTCGCCCTGCTCGCCTCCGAGACCGGTGCGGCGGTGTCGCTCGTCGCGGCGGCGCAGCCCGGGGCGCCCGCCCTCGGCCGGGTGCGCATCACGACGGTCGCCGAGAGGAGGCTCGAGGTCGACGCCGACCTGGAGGCGGTCGTGACGGTGACGGATGCCGAGGGTGACCGCATCCTTCCCACCCGGTTCGAGGCTCGTGAGCGCGTCGCCCTGCGGCGGGCCGTCGCCGCGGTGCGCGCGGGGGAACCGTCTGCCGATCTCGCGGATCTGCGTCATGACACGTTGCTCGGGAACGCGCTGCTCGATCCCGCATTCTCATAAACGTCGGTGATCCGAAAGATAGGCAATATGGGATTCCTCGATATGCCTGACTTCGGCGAAAGTGTTTGACGGGATCACCCCGATGACTCACCGAAAGGGATCGAAGATGATCAAGCTTCTGTCACATCTGTCGTATGTGGCGATCACGTCGCCGGATGTCGACGCATCCGTCGACTTCTACGTCAACCAGGTCGGCCTCACCGAGGTCGCCCGCGAGGACGGCCGCGTCTACCTCCGCTGCTGGGGCGACTACTACGCGTACTCGGTCGTCGTCGTGCCCGGCGACGAGCCCTCGCTCGAGACCATGGCGTGGCGGACGTCGAGCCCCGAGGCGCTCGAAGAGGCGGCGAAGCGCGTCGAGGCCGCCGGCATCCAGGGCGAGTGGTTCGACGGCTACAGGATCGGGCGCGCCTACCGCTTCGTCGGACCCTTCGGACACCCGATGACCCTGCACTGGGACGTCGAGCGGCACCAGGCGCCTGCGCAGGCGGCATCCATCTATCCCGACCGGCCCGAGAAGCGCAGCAAGGTCGCCGGAGCCCCGCGGCAGCTTGACCACGTCACCGTCGCGACGAGCGACGTCGACGCGTTCGTGCAGTGGTACGTCGACGTGCTGGGCTTCCGCTTCATGGCCCGCACCGTCCTCGACGAGGCGCCGATCTCGGTGTTCTCGGTGCTCACGACCAACGAGAAGTCGCACGACCTCGGCGTCGTGCTCGACGGCTCGACGCGCGCCGGCCGCGTGAACCACTACGCGTTCTGGGTCGACACGCGCGAGGAGCTGCTCATCGCCGCCGACACGCTCATGGAGAACGGCGTCCCGATCGAGTACGGCCCGAACATCCACGGCATCGGCGAGCAGACGTTCCTCTACTACCGCGAGCCGTCGACGCTGCGCATCGAGCTCAACACGGGCGGCTACCGCAACTACGTGCCGGACTGGGAGGCGAACACCTGGAAGCCCTCGCAGGGCTCGAACAACTTCTACCGCAACGGCGCCATGCCGATGTCGATGACGGAGTCGTTCCCGCCGGCGGACGGGCCCAGCGCCACCGAGGAGGGCGTCCCCGACGAGATCAAGGACGCGCTCCTGAACCCGTACGCCAAGCACGGCCAGGGCTGACAGACACGGCCAGGAGCGGAGCCGATCCCGCTCCTGGCCGCACCACTTCGCACGATGGAGAGCGAGAACACGCAATGACGCACCACGATCCGACCGCCGGCTTCGACGCCCCCTTCGCCCTCGCGCGCTACCGCGAGGGCGCCGGTGCGCGTCTGGGCCTCGTCGCCGGCGGCCGCATCCGCCCGCTCGGGCCCGACGAGCTGGGCGCTGCCGACCTCAACGGCTTCCTCGCCGCGCCGGACTGGGACCGCCTCGGCACCCTCGCGGATGCGGACGGAGAGTGGATGCCGCTGTCCGAGGTCACGCTGACGGCCCCGGTCGAGCCGCGCCAGGTGCTGCAGACGGGCGCGAACTACCGTCAGCACGTGATCGAGCTGGTCGCCGCCGGACTCACCCAGAACACCGACCGCACGCCCGACGAGGCGCGCGCGTTCGCCGCGACCATGATGGACGAGCGCAAGGCGAACGGCGAGCCGTACTTCTTCATCGGCCTGCCCGCGTGCGTGGTCGGCGACGACGTGGCGCTCACGCTCCCCGGTTACAGCGACGTGCACGACTGGGAGCTCGAGCTCGCCGTCGTGATCGGCCGCGAGGCGTTCCGGGTGTCGCGCGACGAGGCGCTGGACCACGTCGCCGGGTACACGATCGTCAACGACGTCACCACGCGCGACCTCGTGTTCCGCAAGGACATGAAAGAGATCGGCACCGACTGGTACCGCTCCAAGAACGCGCCCGGGTTCCTGCCGACCGGCCCGTTCCTCGTGCCGGCGCCCTTCGTCGACGGCGCGGACCTGAACGTGCGCCTCGAGCTCAACGGCGACGTGATGCAGGACGCCTCGACCAGCGACCTGCTCTTCGACATCCCCGCGCTCGTCTCGGGCGCCTCGCAGACCATGCCGCTGCTCCCGGGCGACATCCTGCTCACCGGCAGTCCCGCCGGCAACGGCCAGCACTGGAAGAGGTTCCTGCGCGACGGCGACGTGATGACCGGCAGCATCGAGGGGCTCGGCACCCAGAGCGTGCGCTGCGTCGCAGAGGAGGCGACCCGATGAGCCGCCCGAGCGAGGATCCCGCCGACCTCGATCGCGCCGACCCTGCGGCAGAGATCGCCGCGCGTGCCGAGGCCTACCGCAACTGGGGCCGGTGGGGCGAGGACGACGTGCTCGGCACGCTCAACTTCATCGACGCCGCCAAGCGGGTCGAGGCGGCCGCCCTGGTGCACGACGGGGAGGTGGTCTCGCTCGCGCAGGCGTTCGACACCAACGGCCCGCAGAAGGGGTGGCGCCGTCGCACCAACCCGGTCCACACCATGACCGACACGGGCACCGACGCCGAGCGCGGCAACCAGGGCTTCCCGCATGGCATCGGCGGCGCCGACGACGTGATCGCGATGCCCCTGCAGTGCTCCACCCAGTGGGACGGCCTCGGCCACATCTTCGACCACGGCAGCGCCTGGAACGGCCGGCGTGCCGGCGACGTCGTCACGAGCGACGGCGACCTGGTCACGGGCATCGAGCACGCGGCATCCGTCATCGTCTCGCGCGGCGTCCTGCTCGACGTAGGCCGCCATCTCGAGCCCGAGACCGGCGAGCTCGCCGACGGGTACGCGAT
>PJUC01000092.1_pt1 | contig 72705 bp, 67 predicted proteins | sample 1512161 | NCBI WGS metagenome assembly PJUC01 (sample SAMN08177676, study PRJNA422409) | Soil metagenome, whole genome shotgun sequencing project. | isolation source: Soil enriched on filter paper | place: USA: Madison | collected 2015-01-15 | reverse complement strand
TGCCTAGGTGGTGGAACTGGTAGACACGCAGGACTTAAAATCCTGTTCCTGTTAAAGGAGTGCGGGTTCGATTCCCGCCCTAGGTACGGAAAAAAAGCTCGTCGGATGACGAGCTTTTTTAGTATAAAGTAGTTAGTATTTAGTATTTAGACCTATGGCGCCCCGTCATTGGCTGTATCATGCGTCATTGCGAGGAGGCATGACGAAGCAATCTTTCCATAATTACCCAGCGACGATCAAATTAACAAACCTTAATCGCCCATTTTTCCATTCAAACTTCCATAAATAGGTATATTCTGAGATCATGTAGTTAGGATAAACTAACTCGCTATATTCTGAACCCCCTTGATTAGCATACTTAATATTAACCTTTTCCTTATCGATACTTATTTCATAATTCATTACATAGTCTCCATTATCCACAGTTACTTCGTATATTCCTTTGTGTTTTGACCAATTGATATCATCCAAGTTCACTTGCTCCAAAGTTTTTTCTAAATAGGCAATATCCTTCCTATTTTCCATATCATTGGTTTCAAAATTATATTTCCTTTGCAGATCTGATTTATTGTTAGATTGTAATGCTGCTTTAAAGACCTTTAGCTCATTTATCAATTTATCCCTATCAGCTTTCAGTTCAGTAGTCTTGTCCTGCAATATTTTAATGTTCTGCTTTTCTACCGTGTTAAAAATTATTTTATTGTTGTTGGCAACAGGTTTATACCAGCTTTTTTCTGAATAATAGCTATCAATATTAGCATCCGAAAATTTATAACCTCTTCTAGCAAATAAATCATTTGCTAAATACCGTAAATCATCAATACTCAAGTCCTTAATTTGTTCAACCTGGATTAGTTTTGTGGCACAAGAAGAGCAATCCTTAAGGGTCTGTGCTGATAAGGAAGAAAGCAAAAAACTGGAAATTATTAATACAAATATGCTTTTCATAAATTTAAGCTATTAAAAAAACGAAGATAAATTCGTTCTAAAAATGACGATTATAAAACATATTAATTAAAAGCTATTCTTCTACATCAGAAGAATAAGGATTTGGAAAAGAAATATTCAATTCATTAAAAAGATTTCGTACTTTTTTTCGCCAACTTGAACGAGTAGCTTGCCAGCTTTTTTGCCCCTTAACTATATCAATTCTGTTTTGAGAATGAGTTGGTCTTGATTTATTCGGATTTTTATCAGTTTCATCAAACTTCAATAGACTTAATGGCTCGTCTAAAGGACTAATTTCTTTATCAAGGTCAAATATTGTGCGATGCTCTCCTTCAGAATATAATTTACTTTTTAACCTAAGCTGTTCAAAAAGATAAAGTAATGGAAATTTTTCAGATAAAAGATCAAGATCATAAATGTCTTTTTGAGTCGCTCGATTTGCGGCTGATTGCATTTTAAATAAAGCTACATCCAATTCTGAAACGAAATTAATACCGTTAGCAACTTCATAACTTTCAAGCATTTTCATGTTCTGAAGAACTTCCACCTTTATGGCTTCTCCATCACATATAATAAAAAATCTCAGAAACATATATTGATCATCTATTGCACAAGGGAATTGAATTCCAAATGCTCTAACGCCATAATAATGTTGAATAGCATCTTTGATTTTATCATAGCCAGACCTTCCTATGATACAAGGGAAAAATATATCAATATCTGTCGATATCCTATGCTGGAATCGAATAGCTAAATTTGTTCCTCCAGCTAAAGCAGAACCTTTAAAACACTCAAAAGACTGTAATTCATAAATAGTCTTTAAAAGGCCCGGAGAAATTGCAGACATTATTTGTAACGTAGAAACTGCTTAACATGATAACGATGAGCAACGAGCATACAAACTTCATTACTAATACGTTCCTTTGTTTTTTGTAACTCGCTTACTATTTGAGATCTAGTATAAAGTTGTTCTAAGGGTTGAATATCTTTAGTAAAAGTCTCTTCAGTTGTAGCAATTAATGCTCTAGGGATAATAAAATCCTTGTCATCCTGAATATCTAAATTCCTAGGATTAACATCCCAAAAAAGATGTTTGGGAAAGATCTTTAATATATCTTGTACAGCGCTCATTATGACAAATTTACAGGATATTTTAAATAAAAAAGAGTAAAAATAAAAAAGAGTCATTTAAAATTACTATCATTTTTAATTACTCTAACAACCTTTCTACTCCATTTAAAGTTCCATACCAAATTATTCCATCATTTGCTTCAAGTATCCCAAAAATCATTCCTTCATGGGTTTTGATTAGCTCCGGAAGTAAATTAGGATTGGACAAAGAACTTTTATTATATCGCGACAAAACCCAACTCTCTTGATTGCCATTCTTTTGAAGACCATTCGAAAATTCACTTGATTTATCATCCTTTGAACTTGTCCAAATATTCCCTACTTTATCTTCATAAATATAGCCCACAAAACCATCTGAAAATTTGGTAAAGTTTCTTCCATCGTATTTCCAAAGACCATCATTCCCTCCTAGCCAGATATTACCGCTAGCATCTTCTATCATACTTCTAACATTGTAAAAGGCACGATTATACTGGGTTAAATTGTAAAATGATTTTCCATCATATATAGAAACCCCTTCCTGCGTTCCAAACCAAAATTTTCCGGATTGATCCTCCAAGATCCAATGGACATAATTGGCTGGCAATCCATTTTCTGTTGTAAAATTAAGAAATGATTTTCCATCAAAGCGACTTGCTCCCTGTTCAGTACTGAACCAAATATTACCCTTTCTATCTTCATAGATTTCTGTGACCCTATTGTTGGCTAGCCCGTCTTTGCTTGTATAATTTGTAAAAGATTCCCCATCATAATAATAAACTCCCGATCCAACAGATGAAAACCAAAAGTTACCTTTTCGATCTTCTAAAACAGAGAAAAATCGAACTGAATTTATTTCATCTGTGATTTTAGAAAATGATTTTCCATCGAATCGGAAGATTCCGTCGAATGTAGCCACCCAAATACGCCCCTCACTATCCTGTTTTATGTTTCTGGTTATTCCTTGAGGGATCTCGGTAGTATCCTTAACTTGGTTTTGATTAATGCGATCATCAGACCGCATATTTTGATTATTCCCAACACAGGAAGACAAGATAAAAGCGAAAAAAAACAGAAAATTATGATTTTTCATTTAACATGACTTAAAAACAATCAAATTAGCTGTCGTTTTTTAATTCCTTATCTAAAGATTTGTCCAAACTTTCAATTTCTTTCAAAACTTGTTCGTACCGCAAAATTTTAAACATCTTCGTTAGCTCTAATCTCCATAAATAACTTAGAAGTTCCTTTTTCTGTGTAGCAGATAAATTTGCAGTTTGTAAACCCGTCAAATTGCCTTTCTCATCAAAATTCATATACGGAGACAGAATTTCATTTGTAGGAGCAAAGTAAGTTTTAAAATCTTGCATTTCCTCATTATGATTTTCTAACTGCTCAATAATATTGTAATGATAGTCGTACAGTTTTATTATCTTAAACCTTAATGAATCATTTGAGATTGTTTTTAAGTTAGTTCCTTTTAGTGATTCATAACCGGTTTTGTTGATTATTGGTGAATAATTCCGGAAGAGTAAAAAATAGTAAACAGGAATTGAATCATTATTTATTTCTTGATTGTTAACCCATTTCCTTAACTCTCCAACGCCAGATTTACTGATTTTGTGCATTTTTAAATTTGATTCAAAATCTTTGAAATCTGAGTTTATTCCGTTTTTAATTTCACCTAAAATCTTATTTTCAGACACTTTTTCTCCTCGATTTGCACTCCATTCGGTTAGGGCAAAGGCAAGAATCACACTAATAAAAATTAGAGCAAATTCAGTTGAATATTTTTTAAGAGCGTTTAGAATTTTTTGTTTAGACATCTTTTTCAAAAAACAAATAAATATAAATCGCAAATCCGAAATTAGTTGAATTTGTGGAGGCTAATTTGAATCCATTTTTTGCATATTCGTCTAATTTTTCTTGAATGTCATCCTTTGATTTCTTCGCAATATGTTCCGAATCAAGAGTTAATTTTGAGTAATAAATTAAAGTTTCTACTTTGTATTCTTTCATAATTTTGATCTTTTAATGCTGTTTTTGTTTACAGCGACAGCAAACTACAATTTATCTTATTATAATCAATCTATTTATCTAAATATTTATCTATCTATTTACCTTCTTTATTTGTTAGCAAATCCTCGATCAAGTTTTTTACTTTTTCATTTCCCGGAAATGCAGTAAACTTATTCGCCAAAATCCCTTCCTTACTATATAATAAATACGATGGGATATATTCAAATCCGAATTCAGACATTAAATAACTCCATTGATCATCCTTTAAGTAATAATGTTCGCTTCCAATACCTTTAATTACTTCTTCCCAACGTTTTTTTGGCGAAGAACCATTTGTTAAATAAACAAAAACAACATCCTTACCCTGAAAATCCCCTTTTATGGATTTAAACTGCTTCATAGCGCCCAGACACGGTCCACACCATGTAGCCCAAAAGTCTACAAACACCACTTTACCTGGATATTTTGCAAGAATAGTGTCCATCAACTTCTCCTTAGCAACATGAGTAATATCATGTACAACAAGGGGCGATTTCTTGCTATCCTCTTCTATAACTTGCCTATTTTTTCGGAACAGTATTTTAGCAATTTCACCCTTTCCCCAATAGTTCTTTATTGCCTCCTGCTGCTTAGTAGTTAAGGGTTTTACTTCCTCATTAAGCTGTAGACCATAGGCATTCGCTGCCAGAATATCATAATATAGTCCATCCTTAAACCCAACCTGCTCGGCCAAAAGTCCTTTCACTTCTTTTAGCCACGAAGGAATATCGCTGTCACCTATTCTTGGAAGACCTAACACCTCATTCTGGAGTATATGATGTTGAAGTTCGGGGAATGTAAAGGTATGCAAGTACTGCGGATCATTGAGATCAAAATCTTTTAAGAAACGAAAATAGGATCGATCAATCTTTTGGATTTTAGGCAAATTCACTGTATCCTTTGTGGCATTTAAATAGTTGATTTTCATGGAACCTTCATAATCGAACATGCCACCAGTGTAATAAAACATCCGAAAATCTTTTTTTAGAAAATCTTTAAACTCTTTTGAAAGCGCAACATCATTCCCCAATACCGCCTCTAGCCTCCTGTTATATGATTTCTTTACAGATTCCAAGAAATCATCAATCCTCATATTATAATAATGTGGGTATTTCCAATTTGGGTCATTGGGTTTATTTTCAACCAATTTCCTAAATAATTGTTCGCTTTGCATCATATCATATTTAGGCATCGCAGGCGTAACATCAATTTTATGGATTGTCAATTTATCAGTGTATTGTATTTCAATTTGGGTAGGTTTATTAATAAAGGTCTTAATATATAGGGGATTAGTTTGTAAATTACTAGATAAACCGATTATTGTACTACTGGTTTCCATATCATAGTCAAGCGCGAATCTACCCGAGTAATCTATAGGAATTTCATATGTAGAATAATCTCCAGTGATGGGATGCAGAACCGAAATGCTGACTTTAATTCCTCCCGCTTTAAGGCTATCTGGAGCTATGATTTTCCCTGTAATTTTGGATGATCCGGCAACTATATTTATAGGCTCTGTTTGGTTTTCATTTTTCTGGCTACAACTTAAAAGGAAGAATAATATACTAGCAAAGAAAATTTGGACTTTAGTCATCTATGGTTTGGGATTTTAAAGTTTTAATAATTTTTTAATTTCTTCCGACCCCGGTCGTGGTGCATTTGGGCTAATGATATTTCCATTTTCAGCAAAAATAAAATACCTAGGTATAGCATTAATTTCATATTTCTTCATAAAATTAGATTTGCTTGGATTAGTTAATAAATAAAGATTTGATCAGTTTCTTAAATATAAGATAATGAATTGATAAATAAGATTACCAATTTAAATTTTATAGCAATTTTTTCAAATAAGAGAGGGTATTTTTAATGGATTGGTTCTTACTTTATGTGATGTTTAAGTGACATGTAAGTGAGGTGTAAGTGACTTTAGGCACTTGAACATTGCTTACAATATGTATAAACCATGAATGGAATACGAAGGAAACCGCGTCATTGCGAGGAACGAAGCAATCTTTTAGCCTCGTCATTGCGAGGAACGAAGCAATCTTTAAACCACCTCATGCTGAATGAAGTCCAAAGATTGCTTCGTCGTACCTCCTCGCAATGACGAAAAACCTCCTCGCAATTACGCGTAACCCAATAAAATCTAAGCCTTTACCCCATACAACAACAACCTCCTGAAAGGATAAACAACCGGTCTTCTTTCAAACCTTTCCCCAATCCTTCTCTTAAACTCACCATTAAACGCAATTTGTTGTTCCTCTGAAAGTCTTTCCATATAAGGTATCAAGGCCGAACCCGAAATAAAATGAAATAAGGTTTCCGTATCCTCGGCCACAATAGGATAAATCCTTTTCGAGATCTTCAAATTCACCATACCCTCCGCAATAAACATTTCCGTATATTCTTCCATGCTCAAAACCGGAGATGACCTATTCCAACCATTTAATTGATCGCGATAAGGTTCCTCGTTCGCCAGTTCAAATAAAATCTGGTTCAGTTCATTTTCTGTTTGGCTAGGCATCTGAACAGCCAACTGCCCTCCAGGATTTAATTTCTTGATCAGATCCGGAAATAAGCTATGATGATCGCCCGACCATTGCAATGCCGCATTACTGAAAATCAAATCCCATCGCGACAATCGATTGATGAACTCCTCGAAAGTTTCTACCTTATAATATAATCGTTCCGTTTGATGCTCTTCCGCACCGCGTAACATTTCCACCGAAGAATCGATTCCCAAAAATGTGGATTGCTGAAAACGTTCCGCCAACATCGCTGTCTGCTCACCTGTTCCACATCCCAAATCAACAGCCTGCATTTCCGTCCGCTCCTCAATCAAGTCCATCAAATCAAAAAAAGGTTGATACCGGATATCTTTAAATTGGTTATAAATTTCAGGGTTCCAAGGCATATGTCTTTATCTTTTTAAAATTATACTTCTATTTACTGTTCTAAAAACCAATTTAGCCCGATTTTGTTTATTTGTCCACCTTTTGTCCACCCCCTCATACTTCCAATAAACCTATTAATTCACTTTATTTGTAGCAACAAAACGAAATAAAATATTTCGATTAGCGTTCGAATTACATGAGTTTTTAAATTGTCAATCCCGAAAAAGCAGCAATTTTCGGGATTATTTTTTTTAATAACTCATAGAGAAAATCTATCATGTTATAATTATTAATTAGATTTTATTTATCTAACTTTAACTAAATTTATAAGAGAAAGTTACAACATGTACTGCCAATTATAAATGTGAGATAATAAAAAAACAACAGATACCAACGGATTCTCTTGGTATGAATTAATTGTAAAAAAAGATATGGAAAACGGATCAAACGACATCAGCAAATGCCCATTCCACAACGGCACTTTGAACCAGAAAATGACAGTAGCAGGTGGAGGAACTACCAACCATGATTGGTGGCCAAAACACCTTAAAGTAAGTTTACTACGCCAGCATTCCAACCTATCCAATCCAATGGATGATGGTTTTGACTACGCAGCCGAATTCAACTCCTTAGATTTAGCCGCAGTAAAACAAGATCTGCACGCTTTAATGACCGATTCTCAGGATTGGTGGCCGGCAGATTTTGGACACTATGGTGGTCTTTTTATCCGTATGGCCTGGCACTCCGCAGGTACTTACCGTGTAGGTGATGGCCGTGGTGGAGCAGGAACCGGACAACAACGCTTTGCCCCTTTAAATAGCTGGCCAGATAATGTGAGTTTGGATAAGGCGCGCCGCTTATTGTGGCCGATAAAACAAAAATATGGTCGTAAGATTTCCTGGGCAGATTTAATGGTATTGACCGGAAATGTGGCCTTGGAATCTATGGGTTTCAAAACATTCGGTTTTGCTGGTGGTCGTGTGGATGCGTTTGAACCTGATCAGGATGTATATTGGGGTTCGGAAGATAAATGGTTAGGCGGCGATGTGCGTTATGCGCATGGCTCTGAAGGTGTCGCTGAAAAACATGGCGTATTATCGGCAGATGATGACGCTGATGGTGATGTGCATTCCAGGAATCTCGAAAATCCATTGGCAGCTGTACAAATGGGATTGATCTATGTAAATCCGGAAGGACCTGATGGAAACCCTGACCCTATTTTAGCCGCAAAAGATATTCGCGATACCTTCGGAAGGATGGCGATGAACGATGAAGAGACCGTTGCATTGATCGCTGGTGGCCATACCTTTGGAAAAACACACGGCGCTGGACCTGCAGACAATGTAGGAAAAGAGCCGGAAGCTGCAGGACTGGATGAACAAGGTTTTGGCTGGAAAAGCAGCTATAAATCAGGTGTAGGAGCTGATGCCATCACTTCTGGCTTGGAAGTAATCTGGACGACCACCCCAACGCAATGGAGCAATAACTTTTTTGAAAACCTGTTCAATTACGAATGGGAATTGACGAAAAGTCCTGCCGGTGCTCACCAATGGGTGGCAAAAGATGCAGAAGAAACCATTCCAGATCCATTTGACAGCAATAAGAAACGTAAGCCAACCATGTTGACAACCGATCTTTCCCTACGTTTTGATCCTGAATACGGTAAGATCTCCAGACATTTCTTCGAAAATCCAGATGCGTTTGCTGATGCGTTTGCACGTGCATGGTTTAAATTGACACACCGCGATATGGGACCTCGCTCCCGTTACCTTGGACCAGAAGTTCCTGCAGAAGAATTAATCTGGCAAGATCCAATTCCTGAAGGAAATCATGAATTGATCGCTGATGCAGATGCTGCCGATCTAAAAGGTAAGATTCTTTCTTCAGGTCTAACTGTTTCTGAACTGGCATCTACGGCATGGGCTTCTGCCTCTACTTTCCGTGGTTCGGATAAACGTGGTGGTGCTAATGGTGCCCGCATCCGTTTGGCGCCTCAAAAAGATTGGGAAGTAAATAATCCTAAACAATTGGATAAGGTGTTATCCGTTTTGACGCAAATCCAAAATGATTTCAATGGAGCACAAACAACTGGTAAAAAAGTATCCTTAGCAGATCTTATCGTTCTTGCAGGTAATGCAGCCATTGAGAAAGCAGCACAAGATGCCGGAACGCCTGTTGAGGTAGCTTTTAAAGCGGGTCGTATGGATGCTTCGCAAGAGCAAACAGACATCGAATCGATCGGACACCTAGAACCAATCGCTGATGGATTCCGCAACTATAAGAAAAGAAGATATACATCATCTACAGAAGAATTATTGATCGACAAAGCGCAATTATTAAATCTTTCAGCACCTGAGCTAACTGTTCTGATTGCAGGTATGCGCGCCTTGGACACGAACTTTGATGGTTCTAAAAATGGGGTATTCACGAACAGACCTGGACAGTTAACCAATGATTTCTTGGTCAATCTATTGGATATGAATACAGCTTGGAAGGCTGCTTCAGAAGACAAGGAATTATATATCGGTTCGGATCGAAAAACTGGTCAACCAAAATGGACCGGTACCAGAGCGGACCTGGTGTTCGGATCAAACGCGGAGCTTCGTGCCGTTGCCGAAGTCTACGCAAGCGCTGATGCCCAAGAGAAATTTGTGAAGGATTTCGCAAAAGCTTGGACGAAAGTGATGAATTCGGACATGTTTTAAAAAAGAGGAGGTTGGCTAAAAGCCAACCTCTTTTTTTTAAAACAGTATTTAGTATAAAGTATTTAGTAGTTAGACCTATGACGCCCTTGGTCTAACTACTAATTACTAACTACTAAATACTAACTACTAAATACTAACTACTTTGTACTATCCCAAAGGTTCTTGGAGTATTTTATTTCCGTGGGAATCAAAGTAAGTACAGACCATTTTTTCTAGGTCGACAATCCAGTTATTAACGCCATTTTCAGCACATATTTTGATGAAATGAGGGAAGTCTGTTTTTCCTTGCTGGTGATCAATTAATTCTTTTGTAAAGGTTGGAAGGTTTACTTCGGATTGGATTTTTATAGGATCATATTTTGGTTCGGAAACGGCTTCGTAGCTATTTTCACCGTAATATATTTCTTTTCCATCGGATACGTTGAATTTAAAAGAAGTGACGCCAAAGTTTCTAATTTCTGCAATGTAGCGCGGAAAATCTGCACCTGTACTAACGCGACTATGTGCTTCTTCAATTTGTGTAATGCTGAACATTTTTGTGATTTTCTATAGTTGGTTTTATTAATGATATGTGATGTTTTATTATTTTTTTGTGTCATGGCGAGCTCGCGTCATCGAGGTTCCAAGTCATTGTGAGGTTCCGCGTCATTGCGAGGTACGAAGCAATCTTTCTACTAATCCAAAGATTGCTTCGTCGTACCTCCTCGCAATGACGGAGCAGCGTCATTGCGAGGTACGAAGCAATCTTTCAACTTTACATCCATCTTTTAATCCACAAAACAAACCTTCCAGGCTTCCGCCACCTTTCCCTCCCTTAAGAACGACTTTGCTTTCAGCAACTGATGCGTTAAACGCGTTGTTTCATCCCCAATGAAAGCATTCAACAATTCCTGGATCTCCGGGTCATATTTAAAAGCATCAATCTCCTGTTCAGTAGGTTTTTCCTCCAAATTAACCAAGCTCTCCAATTCCTCCTCTGTAAAAACCTCAGAATTCCTTATAAATCCTGGCAAATCATTTGTATTCATCCTAAAATTTAATCTTATCCAACTTAATTATCAAAATATCCTACTCTACCCATTCAAACCTTCCTACTCCATCCATAATCTCACCCCCCCTCAACCCCACAAAAAAAGCTGAACCCTAAAGTTCAGCTTATTCCAACAATATCCCAAAGGATTTATAATTTCTCGATAATTTTGTCGGCGAATTCACTAGTCTTAAGTAGCGTTGCATCCGACATCAAATTATAAAAATCAACAGTTACCGTCTTTTCTTGTATTGTAGTGGCTACCGCATTTACAATTGCATCTGCAGCTTCATGCCAGCCCATATAATCCAACATCATCACGCCACTCAAAATAACCGAACATGGATTCATCGTATCGGTATCCGCAAAACGTGGAGCTGTACCATGCGTAGCCTCAAATATGGCATGACCGGTTTTATAATTTATATTACCACCAGGTGCAATACCAATTCCACCTACCATCGCTGCTAAAGCATCTGAAATATAATCGCCATTTAGGTTCAGAGTAGCCACCACATCATAATCCTGTGGTGCCAATAAGATCTGTTGCAGAAAATTATCCGCAATAATATCTTTAATTATCAATTTTCCAGCCTGCTCCGCTTCCTTCTGCTCCGCATTTGCAGCATCCTGACCCTTGCTCGCTTTAGTTTTTTCCCATTGGTTCCAAGTATAGGTCTTATCCCCAAACTCCGTTTCTGCAACCTCGTACCCCCAATTCTTGAATGCCCCTTCCGTAAACTTCATGATGTTACCTTTATGTACAATGGTAACGGATTTTCTATTTTCCTGAATAGCAAATTCAATAGCCGCACGAACCAATCGCTTAGATCCTTCCTCCGAAACCAATTTGATCCCAACTCCGGTAGTATTCGTAAAGTTATAATCGATATTCAGATCCTCCTTCAGAAAATCCTGCATACGTTTTGCCTCCGCTGTTCCGGCAGCAAATTCAATACCTGCATAAATATCTTCTGTATTCTCCCTAAAGATCACCATATCTACCTTTTCAGGATGCTTAACTGGCGAAGGAACGCCTTCGTACCATTTTGTTGGACGCAAGCAAACATAAAGATCCAGTTCTTTACGCAAAGCCACATTCAACGAACGAATCCCACCACCAATTGGCGTGGTTAATGGTCCTTTAATACCCACTAAATATTCTTTAAAAACACTCAACGTTTCTTCCGGAAGCCAATCACCTGTTTCATTGAATGCCTTCTCCCCCGCTAAAACTTCTTTCCACGTTATTTTCCGCTCTCCCCCATAACACTTCGCCACTGCCGCATCAAAAACACGAACAGATGCCCGCCATATATCTGGACCAATACCATCTCCGATAATGAATGGTATGCTCACCTGATGAGGTACCTGCAATTTTCCACTTCCGTCAATCGTGATTTTATCTGTCATTTCTTTCATGTAAATCCTCTCCAATTATTTATAAATACTTATCGTAAAATGTTATTTAACCCATGTTTTAAATAACAAAATTCAAATTATGTTTTATCCTTTCCGAACATATTTCCAATTTCCCTACTGATCTTACGGAAAATAGGTGCTGCCTGTACATCCTCATATTCATCGATATGCTGGTCTTCCAAACGTGCCGGGAAGATCAGGATAAGGTTCTGGTTCTTGTAGTATTTCCCTACTCGTTTCGCCAAGCCATCCAAAGAATCTCGATAGGAAAGCTCGCCATAACGTGAAGAAACGAAAACCAATAAGGAATCGGCATTACTGAAGGTAGCCAGGCCATAGATATTATCCCAGTCATCATACAGTTCAAATGAAGTCGGTACACTTGATTTCAGCGTCTCCAACATGGTCAATATCGCCTGCTTACTCCGTTCATTACAAACAAACGTGATCGGTAATGATATTTCTGAAGCTAGTTTGCTCATCTTCTCCATCCAATAATGGAATCCCACCTCCGATTCGGCCAATGGTGGCACAAAGATGGTGATCAGCTTATTGGTGATGAAAGGTTTTTCTATTCGGCACATGATCAGGTTGGTATCCGTATGGTTCAGGATACTCTCTGCCTTTTCACCAACTATTTTTTCCACAAAACTGGTCGCACTCGGCCATCCTAAGATCAAACAATCCGCAAATGCTTCCTTTGCCGCTCGACCAATACCGTTGGCAATATTGTAATCCACCTGGGTAATCAGATCTACTTCCGTTTCCGACCCTGCGGCATATTTTGAAATCTTATCCAAGCTTTGTCTTGCCAATTGAACATTCCTTGCCGCCTGTTCATTATTCGGCACAACACTTAAAATATTCAAGGGATGCGGAGATTTTTTAGATTTGATAAGGGTAGCAAAATCCAGGATGGCCTCCATATTACTTAAGTTCGCGATAGGAATAACAATCTGTTCCTCGTGTTCTTCCACATGTTCCACATGTTCTACATGCTGCATCCCTTCCATCACGATTTTCTTCGAAGCATTTTCCGTTACTATGGAAGCTACGATACAACTCACTAAAATCAGCACAATCGTTCCATTAAGCACGTTTTCATCAATAATTTGATTATTATAACCTACCATGATAATAGCTAAGGTAGCCGCAGCATGTGCATTACTCAAACCAAAGATCAGATTACGCTCATTGTTTGAATATTTGAACGCCCATTTGGTAGCTGTTGCCGCCAGGTATTTTCCGGATATCCCTACTAATGTCAAGGCGCCAGCCACATAGAAAACCGTCAACCCAGCATTGCTCGTGAATATATTGATATCCACGATCATCCCTACAGAGATCAAAAAGAAAGGTATAAAAATGGCATTTCCGATAAACTCGATCCGATTCATCAATGCAGAGGAATGGGGTATTAATTTGTTCAAGGCCAAACCAGCCACGAATGCACCGATAATAGGCTCTAAATTGGCCATTTCTGCTAAGAAAGCGGCAAAGAATACCACAGTAAGTACAAAGATGTAATGCCCGGTTTTCTCACTCTCCACTTTCTCAAAGAACCACTTGGCAATTTTTGGAATCACACCAAACATGATGAAGAGGAAGATAGCAAAGGATACACCCAAGGTAATCCAGAACTCGTTATTGATATCACCTTGAGACGCCCCTTTAATGATGGCAAGGATGATCAAAACCGCCGTATCCGTCAGGATCGTACCACCAATAGTGATCGCAACGGCTTCATTCTTTGAAATCCCGTAACGATTCACGATCGGATAGGAAACCAAGGTATGGGTTGCAAACATACTGGCAATCAGGATACTGGTCAACAAACTATAATCCAACAGGTAATAGCAGACCGGAAATCCAATGGATATCGGGATGATGAACGTAAAAAAACCGAACATAAAACTCTTATGTTTGGTTTTCTTAAATTCATTCATATCTAACTCTAAACCAGCGATAAACATGATATATAGTAAACCGATGGTAGAAAATAAATCAACAGCTGAATTCTTTTCCAACCAGTTTAACCCATGTGGTCCAATGATCATCCCCGAGATGATCAACCCAATAATTCCCGGAACTTTGATCGGTCTTAGAAGAATGGGTGATAGCAGGATAATGAAAAGGACGAGGGAAAAGATGAGTACCGGATTGGTTAGTGGTGCCTCAAAAGCATGAATAAGATGATCGAATATTTTATTGTCCATAGAATATTGCTAAAGGATAAAAGACATATTAAAATTAAAATTGTTTTAGCAAGGGAAATATACGGAAAAAATACGGTTTCCCCGACGGGAATTCCGCTTTTGTAGTTGATTTATTAAACTGAATCGTGTTATTATTTAAACTGAATGGTCTTAATTGGTGATATCCGAGAAATCAACATGGAAGGGATAAAGAGCGTCAATAAGGCAATGGACACCAAGGCTATATTTAGCCAAACTACTGTAAGCCAGGATATATCCATTGGCACAAAGGATACATAATAGATACTAGGATCTAATTTGAAAAACTGGGTATGCTTCTGGAAAAGATAAATAATGATGGCCAGCACATTCCCCAAGATCAATCCAAAACCGATCAGGTAAAGGGAATTATAGAGAAAAATAGTTCGGATCTTACCCTTCTGCATGCCCAATGCTTTCAGTATGCCGATCATGGATGATCGTTCCAGGATACTGATCAGCAAAGCAGAAATCATGTTGATCACGGCTACCACCACCATCAATACAAAGATGATATTATCGTTCATATCCAGCATATTCAACCAATTGAAGATATCCGGCATCTGCTCGATCACATTCGTTGCATATAACTCAATGGGTAGTTCCTCATTCAAGCTTTCTGTGGTCAAAGCCAATTGTGAGAAATCCTTGACACGGACTTCATAGCCTCCAACCTCCTTTTCGCCTAGATTATTCAGCCTCCGGATCAGAGAAAGCGAACCAATGACATAGATCTTATCCAATTCTTCGGAATTGGTGGTAAAGATACCTTTGACTACGAATTTCCTTTTCCGAACTGGCTCTTGGATAAAGTACATAATGAAACTATCCCCCACCTTCAGATGTAATCGATTGGCAGTTAGGGAAGAGATCAGCAATTGGCTCTCGGCATCCTCTGCGTTGAAGTCGATGGTCTCTCCTTCCAAAATCGTCTTGGAAAGAAACTCCTGATCATAATCCTTATCGATCCCTTTGAGCAGCACACCTTCAACCTCCCCTTTGACATTCATGATCCCTGCTTTCGTAGCAAATGGATAGATATTCACTACGTTTGGATGTTTCTCTAAAACGTTGATCTGCTCGTTGGAAAGTGAAATAGGTGTGTTGACATAGGAATCACTGCGTTCGTTCTTCAGGATGATGATATCTCCGAAGAATCCACGCTGCTTTTCGGTTATTTCCTGCTTGAAACCATTAAGAATGGCCACGGCCATGATGATAGCCATGATCGCTAAGGTCAATGCACCTATGGTTACCCGTACGATCAATTTTGAAAACGTACGTTGTCCCGATAAAGTAATTCGCTTCGCGAGGAAATATGGAAAATTCAAGCTTAATTTTAATTTGTAACTTCGCAAAGTTAAAAAAAAGAATAGATTGATATGCGTATAATTTTCATGGGTACCCCAGAGTTTGCTGTAGCTTCTTTAAAAGCATTAATTGATGCCGGCGAAAATGTTGTTGCTGTTGTTACCGTGCCTGACAAACCAGCCGGTAGAGGACAGAAAATGCACGAATCTGCCGTCAAAGTGTTTGCCAAGGAACATCAGATCCCGGTTTTGCAGCCCGTAAAGTTAAGGGACCCTGAATTTATTGCAGTGCTTCGCAGCTATCAAGCTGATCTACAAGTAGTCGTTGCTTTCCGTATGCTTCCAGAAATGGTTTGGGATATGCCCAAACATGGTACCGTGAATGTACATGCTTCTTTATTGCCAAATTATCGTGGTGCTGCCCCGATCAACTGGGCGGTTATTAATGGTGAAAAAAAATCAGGCGTTACGACATTCTTGCTGCAGCATGAAATTGATACGGGAAATATTCTTTTTGCTGATGAGGTGGAAATCGCAGAAACCGATGATGCTGGCATCCTTCATGATAAATTGATGGCAAAAGGAGCACAATTGATCGTGAAGACCGTGGATGCCATCCGAAATGGAGAGATCAATCCAGTACCACAAGATGATTTATTGGCCGCTGAGGATGTTAAACATGCCCCGAAAATCTTTAAGGAAGATGGTGAGATTGATTGGAATAAAGATACAGCAAGCATCTATAATAAGATAAGAGGCTTAAGCCCCTACCCAACTGCATTTACCAAATTGGACAATAAAGGTTTAAAGATTTTCCAGACATCCAAGGAAATAAAAGCACACGACTTAATTCCGGGAACATACGTCACCGATGGGAAGAATTTGCTTAAAGTGGCCACTAATGACGGTTATATCCATTTGCTATCTATACAGATCGAAGGTAAAAAGAGAATGCAGATAGCCGATTTCCTTCGTGGGTATCGTTTTGAAGATCCTAAAATTCAGAATATTTAATCAAATCGCCCGGCGTACATTCCAATGCCTTACATAGGGCATCCAATGTACTCAATCGAATAGCTTTTGATTTTTGATTTTTTATGATGGAAAGGTTGGATAAGGTAATTCCCACCTTTTCGCTTAGCTCATTCAAGGACATTTTCCGTATCGTCATAATTTCGTCCAATTTAATGACTATGGCCATAATGCTAGTATTTAATATGTTAAGTATAATCTCTAAAACAAACGCGAATTTAAATTGTTTTTGATAATAGAATGCGATTTAAAATAAATATGATGCGCATTGGTTAAAAATTGTAAAATGATCGGGCATTATGTCGTAATCACGACAATTTGGAATGATTTTTGTACAGAGTATAACATCAACTAAGCCCCTCTAACTAACTCATAATGAGTTAATAATTTACAATTATATTAGAATTAATTACAGAAAATTCGTTATGTTTGCAAACATTTCAGAATAGAAAGGTTTATATATTTTAGATGAGACAGCTCAAAATTACACAATCCATCACCAATCGTGAGTCCCAATCGCTAGATAAATACTTGCACGAAATTGGAAAAGTAGACTTAATTTCGGCAGAAGAGGAAGTAATCCTAGCACAAAGGATACGGGAAGGTGATCAAGTAGCATTAGAAAAATTAACAAAAACCAATCTACGTTTCGTTGTTTCCGTAGCAAAACAATACCAAAATCAAGGACTTACTTTAGGAGACTTGATCAATGAGGGAAATCTTGGCCTAATCAAGGCAGCTAAAAGATTCGATGAGACGAAGGGTTTCAAATTTATTTCCTATGCTGTTTGGTGGATCCGTCAATCTATTCTACAAGCAATCGCAGAGCAGTCTCGTATCGTACGTTTACCTTTAAACCAAGTAGGTTCGTTAAGCAAAATTAGCAAGGCCTTCTCAAAATTGGAGCAAGAATACGAACGTGAACCATCTCCAGAAGAATTGGCAGACATCCTTGAAACAACCGTTGACAAGGTATCTGATACATTAAGCAATTCTGGACGTCACGTATCGATGGATGCCCCATTTGTTCAAGGCGAAGAAAACACCCTATTGGATGTATTGGAAAACAGCGATCCGGATACAGACAGCTCCTTGATCGATGAATCTTTATCGGAAGAAATCAAACGTTCTCTAGCGACCTTAACAGAGCGCGAAAGAGAGATCATTGTTTTGTTCTTCGGACTGGGTTCAAACCATCAATTGTCTTTAGAAGAAATTGGAGAGAAATTCAGCTTGACTAGAGAACGGGTAAGACAGATTAAAGATAAAGCTTTACAACGTCTTAGACATACCTCTAGAAGCAAAATCCTAAAGTCATATTTAGGTTAGACAATACAAACTTTACTTCAGAAACAATAGCAATGCGCATCTCGACCGATGCGCATTTTTTTATCCTTAAAAATTCGATAATTTAATCGTTTACCGAAAAATTAGCCCAAACAAAAAGCCCTAGGTTAAATCATAACCCAGGGCTCTTCCTTTAACATAGCAGTTAATTATTTTTTATGCAATTGCTCGTAAAGATCAATCACTTTTTTCTGCAAGTCAATAACCTCTACTTCGCGAGACTGAAGTCTCTTTTGAAGTTCATTGACCTCGTTTTGAATCTGCTTATCTTCTTCAGGATCTGAAGTAGATAATAGCTGTACAAGCGATAAACCAAACAATTTTGAAATTTGATTCAATCTAGACAGGTTTACATCCGTAATTCCGGTCTCGATTTTAGAAAAGGCAGGAATCGAAATGTCTAAGCGTTTTGCCACATCCTCTTGACTCCACCCCTTCTGGTGTCTAAGTAATCTGATTTTCTTTCCTAATGCATTCATGGGTAAAATGTAAAATATTTATTTATTAAGTAATTATCAAATTTAAACAAATAACTTATAAATCAAAATGCCAATATTAATATTTTAAAAAAAAAAGGAAAAATCTTAAAAATTTCTCAAAAATTTATCCGCAAAACTTGTCATATTTACGCCATTGTAATTGTTTGAACTCATAAATAGTAAATTGTAACCATTTGATTTAAAAGATTCCAAAAACGCTTCTAAATCAGAAAGTTGTGTAATTACATGGAAAGACGGATGATTAAAGGCCTCTGATAAACTCCAGATTAATTTATCTACATCGATATTTTTTTCCTTTATAAGAGAAGTATTAACGAATACTACAGCGAAATCTGACTCATTCATCGAGTTTGCATAATCCTGAATAAAGTTTGCATCTAAACTATCGTAAGCGTTTAACTCTATAATTGTTACAAGCGCTTGGTTAGGAAATTGTTCTTTAACGGCATGAATACTTGAGCGAAGCTTACTTGGCGTATGGGCAAAATCCTGGTAAACGACAGAACCATTCTGGCTGGCCACGAATTCCAGGTACCGAATGGAGCTTTTAAAATCTTGGATGGCTTCATAAAATCCATCCCGCTTAACGCCCAACCACTCACAAACGGTAAATGCTCCGGCGATATTCGACAGGTTATGTTTGCCAAACACCTTTAATGGAATCTGCTCCTCACCTACATGTATATAAGTCACCCCCTTGTTGATGGTATATTCTGGTAATTTATAGCCATGCCGGTTGATCTTGATATCCATGGTGCGCTCCACCACTTCGCGTGTCGGTCCGTTATCCTTGTTATAGATCAGCGTTCCTTTCGGAACAATGCTACGAATAAAGTCTTCAAATTGCTTAAGGTATTCCTCTTCTGGGATCACTGTTTTGAAATGCTCCCAATCCACATTGCTGATCAGGGCAATATTGGGTTTATAATCCAAAAACTTGGATTTACGATCTATGGAAGAGGCAAAATATTCATCCCCTTCAATAATGATCAGGTTGTTTTCAGGATTTAATTGCAACAGGTCGTCAAAACCTTCCAGTTGCGCTCCAACAAGGTAATCGAATTTCTTGCCTAGCTTCTTGAGCACATGCATCACCATACTGGTGATCGTGGTTTTACCATAGGTTCCGGCAATGACAACGCGCGTTTTATCCGCGCTCTGCTCATACACAAATTCTGGGAAGGAATAGATCTTCACCCCAAATTGTTGAGCTTTCTTCAACTCTGGGTTATCCTTATCGGCATGCATCCCAAGGATGACGGCATCGATGCTTTCATCCAATTTATCAGGAAACCAGCCCAGTTCATCCGGAAGAAGACCAGCTGCCTGCAAATGAGATTTCGATGGTTCCACGATCTGATCGTCGGAACCACTCACCTGATGCCCCTGTTCAGCTAAATTAATAGCCAAATTGTGCATGATGCTACCGCCTATGGCAATAAAATGAATTCGCATGGACTACGATTTAATAAATTTGGCCGAACACCAATTATCCAGCACTTTTTTCTCCTTAAATTCGAAACCTAAAGAGGCTGCCTTCTCCGTCAAGATCGATAAATCCTCACCATCATAGAACCCTGAAAGGTATAACTCTCCTTCAGCATCCAGATCATTGGCATAAACTTCCAACTGATCCAATAAGATGTTCCTATTGATGTTCGCCAGGATGGTATCAAATTTCAACCCTTCGATCACTTCCTTCGAACCTAATTTTTCTTCAATATTAAAGGTGCTGTTCAATTCCTTATTTTCCTTGACGCTTTCCACACATATCGGATCATAATCCACGGCTAAAAGCTCTTTAGCGCCACGTTTAGACGCAAGAATAGCCAGGATACCCGTACCACAGCCCATATCCAAAACACGCTTACCTTCAAAATCGTTCTCCAGAACAAAAGAAAGCATCATGGACGTAGTCTGGTGATGGCCAGTCCCAAAAGACATTTTAGGGTCGATGATGATCTGATAGGGAAATTCCGGACGGTCTTCATGGAAAGTGGCCCGCACATAACATTGATCATCGACCGTGATCGGGCTGAAATTACTTTCCCACAATTGGTTACAATTCTGTTGTTCCAATTCCTGCACATCATACTGCAGGTCATAATCACCTGCTTCCTGGAGCAACACCGTCTCCAATGCCTGAATATCCAAATTAGCTGTTGGAACATAAGCTACAAAACCTTGGTCCTGATCCTCAAAGGTATCAAAACCAAGGTTTGCTAATTCAGCAACGAGCAAATCCTTTTGCCATTCCTCCATGTTAGAGGAGGTAAAAGTAACTGCTGAGTACTTCATAAATTAACCGTTAAATACATTAATAATCTGCAGGAAATCACGAGATTTCAAGGATGCGCCACCAATCAACCCACCATCGATATCCGGTTGGGAGAAAAGGCTCTGGGCATTGCCCGGATTGGCACTTCCGCCGTATAAAATACTCGTGTTATCTGCTGTTTCTTGACCAAATTGTTCCGCTAAGGTCTTGCGGATGAAGGCATGTACCTCCTGCGCCTGCTCTGGAGTGGCCGTTAAACCCGTTCCAATAGCCCATACAGGCTCATAGGCCAAGACAATATGTTTAAAAGCATTCGCATCCAAATGGAACAATGCTTTGCTCAATTGCGTTTTGATTACTTCGTAGAAAGATCCTGATTCGCGTTCCTCTTTGGTTTCTCCAATACAGAAGATCGGTTTCAGGTCGTTTGCCAATGCAGCATCCACCTTTTTAGCCAATAACTCATCCGTTTCACCATAATAGGCACGACGTTCCGAATGACCTAAGATCACATAGTTAGCTCCTGTAGATTTCACTTGGGAAGCAGAGATTTCTCCGGTATAGGCTCCAGATGCATGTTCAGAAATGTTCTGAGCACCAATAGATACGTTGACTGCCGAATTTCCCAGTTTAGCCAAACTAGCCAAATGGATGAACGGACTACAAACTACCACTTCCTGACCACCTCTCACTTCATCTTTTACCATATTTACAATTTCAGAAAACAAGCTTAATCCTTGCTCATAATCCAAATTCATTTTCCAGTTTCCAGCTACAATGTTTTTACGCATAATTACTTTTTTGTTTGATTGTTGATTACCTCGGTCCGTAGACCGGCTGTATTATTACTGTATTATTATATATATGTTCAAATATGGCAATATTTCCTGAAATATCGGTTCCAGTAGCAAGCTTTCTTCGTTCTAACATGTCCAAGAATTTATCAAACCGATAGCTTGAATAATCATCACCTACCTGCCAGCTGAAATCCGGCACAAATTTGGGAATTATATTTGACATTGCCACCTGCGCAGCTACCCCAATTACGGTACCTGTATTTACAGAGGAATTTATCCCCAACATGGCCAGGTCTCCCATGATCATCCCACATTTCAACACATCGGTCTGCCGATACGAAAGGTATTCATAATCATATAACCTTACATCCTGCCAATTGTTTTTCAGATTGGAGTTTGAGGTACCGGCCCCAATATTGCAGCCCTCCCCGATCACCGAACAACCCAGGTAACCATCATGCCCTTTCGCACTATTTCCCCAGATCACTGTATTATTTACTTCACCAGCAATCGTACTACCTGGACCAATGCTTACATTCGGATATAAGCGAGCCATCATCTTCACCCTGGCCGAATCACCGATAGCGACATACCCCCGCAAGAAACTACCCTCTTCCAACTGCGCATTTTTACCTATATATATAGGCCCATCCAGACTGTTCAAACTTACCCCTTCCACGTGGGCACCAGGTTCTATAAAAATCCGATCTCCAAACAGCATATTATTGGATGAAATAGCCGCTGAGACCCTTCCTTTGGTCAGTAATTCAAAATCGAATTCCAACTGTTGCTTATTCTGCAGGAAAATGTCCTCTGGATGATGGATAAACTGAACATCGGAACTGCTTTTCACGGGTTGTAAACTGGAAATGATCCCCGGTATATCTTCCGGAATGAAATCCAACTTGCAGGCAATCCATCGATCGGAAGAGACCAAAACCTCACCAACACGTAAGTTCTCCAGCTCCTCCAAGAGCGTAACATCAGGCAAAACATTCGCCTGAATAATCAGAAACAGATTCTTTAAGGAAGGATCAGTTGAAGAATGATCATCAATAGGAAAAGACGGTTGCAAATAATCTGCTGTAGCAAAGAAAACAGGTGCTTGGAATATACGCTGCCATTTTTCATCGAGGGTACAGATCCCGACACGGAGATTGCCGACAGGTCTACTGGCCGAAAGCGGTAATAAATGGTTTCGCCAAGGCGCTTTATCAAATAAAAGGATGGTTAGCGACATGGCCTAAAATTACATAAAAAAATCCCGATAATAAACTTATCGGGATATCCTTTAAATTCTTAAAAGAAAATAAATTATTTCTTGTTGTAGCGGCTACGGAACTTATCGATACGTCCAGCAGTATCTACTAATTTCATTTTACCAGTGTAGAATGGGTGTGAAGTGTGAGAGATCTCTAATTTCACTAATGGATATTCATTGCCATCTTCCCAAGTAATACTTTCTTTCGTGTCAACACAAGATTTAGTGATGAAAGCGTAGTCATTCGACATATCTTTAAATACAACTAATCTGTAGTTTGATGGATGCAATTCTTTTTTCATTTTATCTTATGATTACTATATATTCAACAATTGAGGTGCAAAGATAATTTTTTTTTCATTCAAAAGCAATACTGTGCGGATATTTCCTTCCACATTTTTTAACTATTGTTGAAAACTTCCATGCCCTCCCTAAATAGATGCACAAATATTGTAAAAACTTAGCTTATTTCCTACTTTTGCAATTCATTACAAGTCCGAAAAAACATGAGTATTGGATTATCAGAACAAGAACAACAACGAAGATTAAATCTTCAAGCTTTAATCGACCTCGGTATTAACCCCTTCCCTGCAGAGAAATTCGACGTGAATGCTACGGCAGAAGATATATTAGCCAACTACGAAAGAGATAAAATAAACTATAAGAACATCAGTTTTGCTGGTCGTATCATGAGCCGTCGTGTGATGGGTAGTGCATCGTTCTTAGAGCTTCAGGATTCTACTGGCCGTATACAGGCTTATGTAAAGCGCGATGATATCTGCCCAGGAGAGGACAAGACTTTATATAATACGGTATTCAAGAAGTTATTGGATATCGGCGATATCGTAGGGATTACGGGTTTTGTGTTCACGACACAAACTGGAGAGATTTCTATCCACGTACAGACCTTAACGGTATTGACCAAATCCCTTCGCCCATTGCCGATTGTCAAAGAGGCAGATGGTAAGACCTTTGATGCCTTTACCGATCCAGAACAACGCTATCGCATGCGTTATGTGGATCTGATCGTGAACCCACAGAACAAGGATATCTTTGTAAAGCGCACGAAATTGTTCAATGCGATGCGTGAATTCTTCAACAACGCGGGCTATATGGAGGTGGAGACACCTGTACTTCAATCCATCCCTGGAGGAGCTGCTGCGCGTCCGTTCATCACACACCACAATGCATTGGATATTCCATTGTACCTGCGTATTGCTAATGAACTTTATTTAAAAAGATTGATCGTCGGTGGATTTGATGGGGTGTATGAGTTTTCCAAAAACTTCCGTAACGAAGGAATGGACCGTACGCATAATCCTGAATTTACCGCGATGGAGATCTATGTAGCCTATAAAGATTACAACTGGATGATGGATTTCACAGAGCGCTTATTGGAGCACTGTGCGATTGCGGTAAACGGAACGACGAAAGCAACGTTCAACGAACATGAAATCGATTTCCGCGCGCCATATCCACGTGTGAGCATGGCTGCTGCCATCCAACAGTTCACGGGATTTGATATTACCGGTAAATCGGAAGAGGAAATCCGCGAGGCTGCGAAAGGAATGGGTATTGCGGTGAATGACACCATGGGTAAAGGAAAATTGATCGATGAGATCTTTGGCGAGAAATGTGAAGGTAATTTCATTCAGCCAACCTTTATCACGGATTATCCGATTGAAATGTCGCCTTTGACCAAAAAGCACCGCCATAATCCGGAATTAACGGAACGCTTTGAATTGATGGTTTGTGGTAAGGAGATTGCGAATGCGTATTCGGAGTTGAATGATCCGATCGATCAGCGCGAGCGTTTTGAGGATCAGTTGAAGCTTTCGGAAAAAGGAGATGATGAGGCGATGTTTATCGATCAGGATTTCTTGAGAGCATTGGAGTATGGTATGCCGCCTACATCGGGATTGGGAATCGGAATGGATAGGTTGATTATGTTCTTGACAAATAACCCATCGATTCAGGAAGTGTTGTTCTTCCCGCAGATGCGTCCGGAGAAAGCAGCGAAGGTGACTACGGTGGCGGATTATGTGGAGCAAGGGATTCCGGAGGTATGGGTGCCGGTATTGCAGAAAATGGGATTCTTGACGATTGAGAGCTTGAAGGAGGCGAATCCGAATAAGGTGTTTAATGATTTAGGCGGGATGAGAAAGAAGATGAAATTGGATGTGGCGATGCCGAGTAAGGATGAGGTAATGGCTTGGTTTGAGTAAAAGTCATTGCGACCCTCGCGTCATTGCGAGGAACGAAGCAATCCACCGTCATTGCGAGGAACGAAGCAATCCACCGTCATTGCGAGGAACGAAGCAATCCACCGTCATTGCGAGGAACGAAGCAATCTTTAAACTAATCGAAAGATTGCTTCGTCGTACCTCCTCGCAATGACGCAGAAACCTCCTCGCAATGACGCAGAAATCTCCTCGCAATGACATAGAGTCCACCCTTCAATAACAATAAAAAACATAAAAAAAATGGATGCTAATTTCTTAGCATCCATTTCTTTTATATCTCGAATTCTTCTTAATCAAAAAAATCCGAGTCTACTCCGTTCAACTTATTTCTTCACCTGATCAGGTAACAAAATAAATTTAAACAATTGATCTTCTTTCAGATACTTGTTCGCTACGGCTTTCACAGTCGCTGGAGTTACCTTATTCAACTGCTCCAAATAAACAGTAGGATAAGTTACATCACGACCCACCTGCAAAGCACCAGAAATCTGGCTTAACCAATACCTATTCTCACGTTGGTTAACCTCAAACTGACGTTTCTGTTCGATCACAAATTTATCCAAATCCACTTGCGAAGGACCATCTTTCTTAATCTTACGGAATTCATCCAACGTAGAATTAATCAAAGAAGGATATTTATCCACGCTGGTACCAAAACCAACATTGATCGAATAACGTTGCGTAGGGAATTTAGAATAAGAAGCTCTTGCTCCCGTTCCATATACTCCACTCTCCTCTTCACGAAGACGCTCGATCAATCTATTGGAAAGGATAGTCTCCAATGCTGATAAATTCATGTTCTCCGCATCATTGTAGGTATAATCGCCATAAATGGACAATCTTACGTTCGCCTTAGCTTCCTGACCTTTATTTACGATTTTCTCTACCCCTTTTGCAGGCTCAACAATCTTCAGATCCTTCGCTTCCTCCTTACGGTTGGTCGCTGGCAAAGCTGCTAAGTAATTCTCCAAATAAGGTTTGATTTCCGCTTCGGTAAATGAACCTACGATCACGAAAGTAAAGTCAGATGCATCCGCAAAACGATCTTTGTAGATCTCCAATGCACGTGCTTGTTTTACTTGATCCAACTCCACCTTATCAGCTGGGTTTCTGCGGATATTGTTTCCATATAAGGTATTGATGATATTCTTATTGAACACAAAGTTAGGATCATTCTCCCGGTTAGCCAACATGGTAATCTGTCTGCTCATCACACTCTGGAACACATCATCTTCGATCCTAGGTTCTGTAAAGTATCCGTAGATCATTTCAAATGCAGTCTTCAAGCCTTCTTTATCTGTTGAGCCGGACAATCCTTCAGTACGCTCAGAAATATAAGGACTGATATTCACTTGTTTACCCGTCATGTATTTCTGCATCTCAATGGTATTCAATTGGCCTAAACCACTTGAATTCACCAATGTACCCGCCATTGATGCCGACATGTAATCCGCATCCGAATAAACGGAAGTACCACCTGGACTGAATGCCGAAATCAGGATCTCATCATTCTTGAAATTCGTAGGCTTTAATACCACTTTAACGCCATTGCTCAATACGATTTCCTTCGCGCCAATCTTATCAATTGCTTTTTCGCTTTTGATTGTTCCTTTAACAGGCTCTTTGCTCAACAAAGGCAGATCTGAAACCTTATCATCATAAGCCGTCAACTGCTCCTTGTCCACATCAGCAAACCAAGTATTCACCTGTGCTTCTTGAGGCAATTTATCCTTTTCAGAATCTGGTGCTAGGATAACCACATCACGGTTGCTATCCACATAATATTCTTCACCAATAGCCACTACCTCTTTCAAGGTCAATGTTGGCAACAATTGCTTCGTGATCTGATAACGATCTTCACTACTTAATGCCGGAGCATCTTTCAAGAAGTGATTCAGATAAGCATTTACATAGCTATCCGATTTACGCTTATCGCGCTCCACATAAGAAGTTTCATTGGATTTCGCATAAGCAGATACGGTACGTTTGAATTCCGATTCGGTAAAACCAAATTTATCCACACGGTCCAATTCACGAACCACCGCTTTAAAACCATCTTCAAATTGACCTGGTTTAGATACGAAATAGGCAGTCAGGTTATCCAACCCGCCCATGAATTCAGAAATATCCACACCCGCTTGAAGGAAAGGAGGATTAGCAGATTGTGTCAACTCGCCTAAACGCGCATTGATCATGCTTCCGTAGATATTCTTCATCAATTCCTTGCGGTAATCGCCTACGGTTTCCACCTTACTTTCTTTATGTTTGATCAAGATCTGTCCTAAGGTATAAGCCATCTCCGGATCCGTAACACTGATAAATTGATTTTTGTTCAATAGATCAATGCCTACTTTTTTACGTTCTTTCGGATTTTTCTCCACGCGCATATCCGAGAATAGGCGTTTGATTTCCGCTTCGATTGCAACAGGATCAATATCACCCACAACGATCAAAGTTTGTAAATCCGGACGGTACCAATCCTTATGGAATTGACGGATCAATGCAGGGTCAAATCCCATAACCACTTCTTCCGTACCGATTGGTAGACGATTAGCATATAAGGAACCATTCATCAATACCGGCATGAACTTATCGCGCATACGTTGCATGGAACCACGGCCACCACGCATCTCTTCCATGATGATACCACGTTCTTTCTCGATTTCATCAGTTTCCAACATGGCATCCTGTGCCCAGTCGCGCATTACCTGAAGACCATTCTTCAACAACTCAGGATCATCCGAAGGGATTGGTAATTGATAAACCGTTTCATCAAAACCTGTATAGGCATTTAGGTCAGAACCAAAACGAACCCCAGCCTTTTGCAGGTAATCCACCAAGGCATTCTTAGGGAAATGCTTTAGTCCATTAAAGTTCATATGCTCTAAGAAGTGCGCTAGACCTTGTTGTTTTTCGGTTTCTACGATCGAACCCACTTTCACGCCCAAATACATGGTAACACGTTTCTCTGGTTCGGTGTTTTTACGAATGTAGTAGGTAAACCCATTCGCTAATTTTCCTTGCTTCACAGTTTGATCGAATGGTAATTTCGCATCCCATTTCAGAGAATCGGATTGCAAAATCACTTTTGCTTCAGCACTGATGTTGCTTGGAACATAGGCAGTTGCCACTTCTGCTGTAAATGGGAGCAAAAAGGCAATTGCCAACGGCTTCAAAATTTTCATAATCTTTATTTTTGTATAGAACGGTTATTATATAATAATGTCCCAAATTACAAGATTTTATTCGCTTTTTAAAGTTGTAAGAAAATAATAATCGATATTTAGTTATATTTAACGAATGGACTGGGAAAATTTAAAAAAGGATTTCAAACGTTTTCTGCTTTTAGAACGGGGATTAAGCCAAAATAGCATTGATGCCTACCACAATGATATCGTTAAACTACAGCATTACTGTGAGTTAAAAGAGATCCCTCTCCAGGACATTAAGACCCGAAATATCCAAGATTTCTTGGTCTGGATCAATGAATTTGCCATCTCGGCCTTTAGCCAGGCCAGGATCCTATCGGGCATCAAAACATTTTTCCATTTCCTTCAGATCGAATACCAATGGGATAATAACCCAGCCGAACTTATTGAAAGCCCTCGCCTTTCCCGAAAGATCCCTACGGTACTCAGCATTCAGGAAATTGACGCCTTGATTTCGGCGATCGACCTATCCGCCCCAGAAGGGATGCGGAATAAGGCCATCCTGGAAATCCTCTATGGTTGTGGTTTACGGGTTTCGGAACTTTGTGATCTCAAAATTTCCAATTTATTTCTGGATGTGCAATTCATCAAGGTCGAAGGAAAAGGAAACAAGGAAAGGTTGATCCCCATTGGCGAGCAGGCCATCAAATTTCTAAAGATTTATCTGGAAGAGATCAGGGTGCACCAGACCATCAAACCGGGGATGGAAGATTATGTTTTTCTGAACCGTCGCGGCAATCCATTGTCCCGGGTGATGATCTTCATCATCATCAAAGACCTTGCAGAAAAGATTCGCTTGAAAAAGGATGTCAGTCCGCATACCTTCCGACATAGCTTTGCTTCCCATTTGGTGGAAGGCGGCGCCGACCTGCGTGCGGTGCAGGATATGCTTGGCCATGAAAGCATCAGCACCACCGAAATCTATACGCATATCGATAAAGATTATTTACAAAGTATTATTACCCAATACCATTCAAGAAGTTAATCTGATTTGTAGACCTTTCTGCTAAAAAGAATTTCTCTGTTAATGCAACAAAGTTTATTTTAATTTGCAACACTATTGCATTTGCATTATCTTTGTGCTGTGATAAATTGGATTGGAACAAAGAAAAGAGCAATTGCCAGTATCTGGATCGGTATTATATGCCTTTCCCTTGGCCTGATTTCCTTTCATACCCATGATCATACATCACATGATTGTGCACATCATGGACATGCACATGCTGATGACCCTGCACATTCTCATTCTGCCGATCATGCCCACTCCCATTCTACCGATCATTCCCATGAGGACTGTACCTACTGTTTTTTATTTTATCATCAACAGGTAGATCAATTATTCCAGTGGAATTGGGAGAATAAAGCAGTAGAATGGCCAATAGAAAAATTATCTCCTTCCTTATATCATGAAGGAATTGTCAGCAGACAGCGCATTCCTTATTCCCTTCGAGGGCCTCCGTCCTATTTCTTGGCTGTATAATTCCTTACAGCAGATCCCATTAAAAGGCTACCATATTTTAATGCCATCCATATTTTAAAGGCTACATTTTTAAGGCTACATTTTTATTAGCGTAATCTAAATACATGCTTAGAATACTATTCCTGTGCATGATGTTAGGTCCTTGGACCCTCATCTTGGCACAGCAACATGAAACGATCGAGGAGGTAAAAGTATCTGCGAAACGACATGAACAAGGCACTGCCGTGAGGCAAAACCTATCCCAAGAGGAGATCGACGAAAGCAAAGGCAAGACCTTGGCAGAACGTTTCAGTAATTTATCTGGCGTCAGTCTTTTGAGTTCTGGCCATAGCATATTAAAGCCGGTGATCAACGGGCTACATAGTAACCGCATTCTGATGTTGAACCAAGGCGTAAAGCATGAAGGGCAACAATGGGGTATGGAACATGCGCCGGAGATCGACCCTTTTTCGGCTGATGATTTTGAACTGATCAAAGGTGCCCAAGCTGTTCGCTACGGAGCGGATGCCTTGGCAGGTGTGCTGATCAGCAAATCCAGAAGCATAAAAACCGATAGTCTGCATGGGGCTATAGATTTATTGGGATTCAGCAATGGGCGTGGATTTTCAGGAAACCTACTGCTGGAAGGAGGCTTGAAAAGTATCCCCAACCTGGGTTGGAAAGCCCAACTTTCCGGCAAGAAATTGGGAAATAGCCGAACTGCCGATTATTATCTAGGGAACACCGGCGTGCAGGAGCTTAATTTTTCCGGACAGGTCCAGTATAATTTAGGGAATCATGCTTTTGATGCCTATTACAGTCGCTTCCAAACCGAGCTGGGTGTATTCTATGGTGCCCATGTAGGGAATATCGATGATATCCTGGCGAGGATTGCCCATGGTGAACCTTTGGAGCAATATGATTTTTCTTACGACATCCAAGCGCCAAAGCAGGATGTCAGTCATCAATTGGCGCGTTTGAACTATCAATATTCCTTCAACAATGACCTGAAATTGGAAGCTCAATATGGTTGGCAAAGGAACCACCGCCAGGAGTTCGACCGCCGTCGTGCGGTAGCAGATGATGTACCAATGGCTGATATGGTGTTGGACAGCCATTCTTTGGAACTGTTGCTGAAGAAAAAAGGAAATACGATTGGTATGCAGGCTGGAAATCAAGTGAACAACAATACCCCTGGTACTGGCACCACGCCCATCATTCCCAACTTTGAAAGCTGGTCAATCGGCTTGTTCGGGATGTATCAACAAGTTTGGGATCGATTTTTATTGGAACTGGGATGGCGATATGATTTCAGATATTTCGATGCTGCCGGGTATAGGTACCGTTATAATGATCCTACCGAAAGCATCCCACAACAATATCTGCTCACAGACCAACGGAATTTCCATAATTTCTCCGGATCAGTGGGCGGGAAATACCAACTCGACTCCAAATGGGCAATACGGTCGAATGTGGGTTTGGCATGGCGAGCGCCTACAGCCAATGAACTGTATGCCGATGGGGTTCACCATGGTGCAGGGATCTATGAGATCGGTGATCTTAGTCTAAAAGCCGAACAGGGATTGAAATGGGTGAATTCGATCAGCCGCGAAGCGGATGATTTTGCCTTCCAACTGGACGGGTATGCGCAGTTTATTGCAAATTATATCTATTCCACCCCGAATCCAGATTCGGTAAGACAGACTATTCGAGGAACTTTTCCGGTTTTTAGCTATACGCAGCACAATGCTTTGTTCTATGGTCTGGACCTGAATGCGAAATGGTCATTTTTGGAGCATTGGCAGTACCAGATCAATGCGGGTTTAGTGCGCGCGAAGAACCTAAGTTTGAATAGTTACCTGCCATATATTCCTTCGGATCAGTTTACGCAGAGTTTGTCTTGGAGCTATGCTTCCCAGGATAAAGGATATGTTAAATTATCCCATCAGTTTGTAGCCAAACAAAATCGGTATGAAGCAGGAACGGACTTTATGGCTCCTCCCCCTGCCTATCACCTGATGCATGTACATATTTCCCAAGCTTTTCGTTTAGGAAGGGAAACCAATCAATCGGTCAATTTAGGCCTGCGTGTTGAGAATATATTCAATAACCAGTATAAGGATTATATGGATCGATTCCGTTATTATGCGCATCGTCCTGGCCGAAACTTTATTTTATCCATTAATTATACATTTTAGAAAAAACATTTAAAAAAAACATAATCATGAAAAATATACATTTATTTATTATCGCGTTATTCAGTATTTCTGTATTCAGTTCTTGTTCAAAGGATGATCCAAACCCAGAGGTGGACCAGGAGGAAGTTTCCGGTGCTACTTTAGTTTTTACGGAAGTAAAAAAGGTGGTGAATGGAAGTAATGTGAGCTATGAAGATATTGCTGGTGCAGAGGTAGAAAAAATCGAATTCAAAGGGAATGATCTTTTGCCGGAAGTGGGTGCTCATTTACATTTGGAAAAGGATAAGTCCTATCGTTTTAATTTGATCGTTCGTGATTTTGCAGGTCGTGAGAGCCAGCAGACTTTTGTAGCTAGGGATGATCAGCATTTTGCCTTTATTTTAGGCGCTCCTGCTGATGCATTGAGCATTAGCTATGCGGATAAGAAAGCGGATGGAACTGCTGTGAAGGTAGGTACAGTTGGATATATCAGTGTAAATAAGGTGGCAGAATCGTTTACTTTTAATTATATCCTTAGGCACTTGAATCCTGGTGTAAAATCGCAAATTGATCTGGATAAGGATATTACCAATAAGGAGTATGCGAAATTTGGCGGGGCAAATGATCTTGATCTGAAATTTAGCCTGCATTTGGTGGAAGAGGATGATCATGGACATGATCATTAAGAATTTTAGATTTAGTTCTTATTAAGGATTAAGTTGGAAAAATGTAATCTGTTTTAATTTATTAAGTAATATTAGGCCCTTGGAGCTGAGAGGAAAAGTCCAGGTGAAGAAGTTCATTTGGACTTTTTTAGCATTAGCTAAGGGTTTATTTTATTCGTTTTTTTGCAGTTCTTGCTTCACCTCATTCCATGATTTTCCAGATGTTGGATTAATTTTGTGATCTTCTAAACGCTGATTTAAAATATCTTTATGTTCTACGGTTAATGTTTCGTTTTCTGTTTCTTCAGATGTAATAATTGCATCAATAATACGAAGTATTCTTGCATCTGCATGATCGATAAAATCATGGATTCTTTTTTTGATTTCTAACGAATTGTCCATAGTAATCAGTTTTCTTATATTCAAAGTTATAAAAGATTTCTTTTAACCATTTAGTATTATACGAAACTATTTCATTGATCTAATCTTTATTTTGGAATAAATTGGAATCACTTCTTTTTCCTCTGAGAAATGAATTCTATATTTAATAGTAGACCTTATAAATTCTGCTAAATCCTTATCTTTACAGATAAACAAATCATTTTTATCAAAAAACATATTGTTTTTAGTAAAATAAATACTATCCATTTGATTGGTTATAATATAAATATTTTCATCATAACTATAAATGCTATTTTCAGTCCCTGCTGAATCCACACGATCACTTATTAAATGTAATTTTTTCTCTAATTTTTTAAAATCAGTAGTGGGTAGATAAATATCATCTAAAAATCTAACTGCATCCAATTCCTCATAATTATGAAATTCTGGCCAATAAACAGGGCCATCATCAAAATGAGTATTTTGAAAATATATTATTATTTCATTGTGAGGTTTTTCTAAATCACATGTACATAAAAAGCTTAAACTAAATAATAATGGGAAAATACTGTGGAAGAATTTTTTAAAATTCATCTTTTAGACTACTTTTTGGAATATAAGGTACCTTATTCTTTCTATCCAAGATATAAAATAATAAAGATATCAAGTTTTAATTCTACCTTTAATAAGCTAATTAGAGAAAATATAGAATACCCTTGTTAGCTTCGAACTGAAACTAAGGCGAAAGTATACTGAAAGTATGTAAAATGTATACCTTACATACTGTTTATATACTTTCATATTAGGATTACCATTTTTTCTTAAAGAACCAAACCTTTATTCGGTTAAAACACACTTAAACTCAGATTAGAATTTAAATTACATTGTTAAAACAGTAACATCAGAAGATAATTAATAATAAATTTTCAACGGTTCAGGCGTTCACACTGAAAAGAAATTAAAAGAATAAGGGAAAAGGCAATTAAAAAACAAAAAGAAAAGCGAGGCATAATAACCAACATCCCCTAATAACAGAAAAAGAGGTGAAAGATCACCTCTTTTTTAGAGTGCCCGCGGCGGGGGTCGAACCCACATCGTCAGAACCGGAATCTGATATTCTATCCATTGAACTACGCAGGCGGCAGGCCAAAAATACTACTTTTTGGGAGCTTTCAATCAATTTCTTTTCGAAAAAGTAACTGGTAAAAAGAGAAATTAATTAACCGGCTCATTTTCAAAACAAAACGAGCTATCTTTTTGGGATAGCTCGTTCTATATGTTTGTACAATAATTAACCGTTGTCTTGGTTTAAAGATTGTTTGTAGATCGCCTTCTTAACTTGGGTACGACGAGTGATCGATTTCTTCTCGAAAGCTTGACGGGAGCGTAATTCTCTTAACACACCAGTTTTCTCGAATTTCTTCTTGAAACGCTTCAATGCTCTATCTAGAGATTCTCCTTCTTTTACATTTACAATAATCATAGCTTTTAATATACCTCCTTTCGTCGTAATTTTCTTGGTCTGCAAAGGTATCGAAATCAATTGGATTCCACAAGATTTATTTTAGTAAATGAAAGGAACTTTATTAATATTATATTAATAAGCTAAATTCTTCTACAATAGCTTCCAATGGATGCTCCTTCGTACACAGTGCCGTTTGAATGCCCAATTGTTTTGCTCCTTCAAGATGTTGGGGGCTATCATCCACAAAAAGGGTTTCTGATGGGTTGAGGTTGTTTTCTTTAAGCACTAATTCGAAGATCGCAAGATCAGGCTTTCTCAATCCGGCTAAATGGGAATAATAGGTCTTTTCAAAAAACTGCTCATTGTTTTCTACGCCGTAAACTTCCTTGATATGGTTCATGCAATAGGTGTAATGGATCTCATTGTTATTGCTCAAGAGAAACATTCTATAACGCTGGTTCAGTTGCTCCATGATTTCATGTTTACCTTCAGGAACGCCGATTAGTAAAGAATTCCAGGCATGATCGATCTGTTCATCGGTTAGATCGGGTTTATTGGCTTTTTCTCTTACACCATTTCGGAATTCAGCAGCCGTTATCTCTCCTCTATCAAAACTATCAAATAGGGAGTCTTGCCCGTGGTGTGCAAAAAAATCATCGACATGTTGAATGCCCAAATCGATAAAGGCCTGACGAACACGCGGAAAGTCGATCATGAAGATCACATTTCCATAATCCAGAATTACATTTTTGATATTTTGCATCTAAAAAATTTTGTTTTCTCGTCTCAAATATCGATAATTGCATCGTCAAAAGGCAGGAATAAATGCTGAAATTTTGATGAAATAAAAAAGCTCCTATAGCTCAGTTGGTTAGAGTAGAAGACTCATAATCTTTTGGTCACTGGTTCGAGCCCAGTTGGGAGCACAAATGTAAAAGTCGTGTTTCTAAATAGGGAATGCGGCTTTTTTTCGTTTCTAAGGTCAATTTTGGAACAATTGGCCTTCACTTTTCGGAGTTCTCCGAAATGGTGTGATTTACATAGTATTTTGTTGAACTTCACGTTTTCATGTTACAACTATGCTACAAAAATTACGTGGCTATTTGAAAATTATGGCAACGACCGTAAAAGCAAAGGTGTTTGAACACCACATAAAATCAGATGCATCTTATAATATTAAGATTTGTCTGTTACGCGAGGGAAAAAGAAAGTATCTTGACACAACACATTCTGTAGTAAAAAAAACAGCTCACTAAAGACTACAAAATAAAAGATGCCCTGTCCCTGTAACCCAGCGGATCATCCGTGGTATGTTCATAGAGTTCGCTGATCTCGATCGGTAACAGGATATCCTTTACGTTACTGCTCCTGCCGCTAAGCCTGATGTTTACCGCAAAGCTTCCGTGGCCGCGCTCACCGAGGTAGCGGGCAAACCGCCGTATCGCCTGCAGGTGGTTTCGGATGTAGCTTTTACTGATCAATCCGGTCCTCAGCCTGTTCGGCCGTAGTTTTGTCAGTTTTAAGTTTACGCTGGTACTGGTGGTAGTAAATTACCGTTTCGGTGAACAAAAGAATTAAAAGCATCGTCCTCCTCGGCTTGAACAAGAAACAGACGCTCTACGACTTAATCGACACCTACATCAGGAATGCGAAGGCTCGCAGGGCATACAGTCTATAAACAGCACTGCCCAATCCTGTTAAAGATTGGGCGGTTGCTTTATGTAAAAAGATTTATTTATCAACTGAAACTTTATCAGCAAAAGTGGAATGATTTGAAAGATTGTCAATAAAAGTTCTAACATTCTTCCTGTTCCAACCATACGAGATAACAGAGATTAATATAGCTTCTGGATTACAGATACTGTTAATGAGTATTCGACCATTATCCTGTTTGATGGTAATCAATTCACCCCAACTTGCAGAGCCATCCCAGTTCCGGTAAGCCCTTACATAACATTTTCTCTTCTCAATGATTTTCCATTTCAACTCCTCGGACGTCTTTTTCAAGGCTTTATCAAACGCATCCTTGGTATAGTGTATATTGAATTCGCTGAACCGTAACCTGCGTTTTTGGATGAAATAAAACAATATAGAAAAAGCTATGAAAAACAACGATATCGTCATTAATTCAGATGGCTCTCTAACTCCGTCATATTTTCTTAACACATAGTAGTTTAGCAGATCCAAACTAAATAACAATGGAGTTATTAAAAGGAAAGGAACAACCGAGTAGTGCCAACAAAGTTGGACAAAAGACAACTTGACTTTTTCAGTTTTACTCATCTATATTATTTTACATTAACGCCTTATCCCTAAAAATCGACGAACAGGAAGTCGCACATTTTCATGATAACCAGGTATGTTTGTGATTGCGCGGCCAATTTCCCATCCAACTCCCTAAGCTGCACCTGGGACACCTCCGAATGTTGAATCGTGGAAAAGGATGGGATTGTTTCCTACATAGGCATGAGGAGAATACGAAGAATACATCTCAGCCAGCGGATCCACGACATTCCATCTCCCGATCTCGGCATCATAGAACCTAGCCCCGTAATCATAATGACCTTCTGGGATATAAGAACTTCCAAAGGAATGTACTGCCCTCTCAACTCATCCAGCAGTTCCATTCCATTATAAAGATAACGATTATCATTGTAAACATAACTTGAATTCGCATGTCGCTTGCCAAATGGATAGTAATCAGTCTTTTGTACTACTTCCAGAACTGTTGCACTGGTGGCCTTAAATACTGATCTTACATTCCCTAAATGATAACACTAAAAATTTTGATTTTGGAATTGATTCAAGATATGAAAATCAAAAAGATAAAAATTTTGAATCTATAAGGTTGATGGAAGAAAGGGTAAAAAGATTAAAAAATTTACCCCCTGAACAAGTAATTAAAGCGAAACTTTTACAACTAAAATATAAAATGGAAGATTATCTCTATAGAACAATACCTTCAAAATGAATGTCCAAAAATTTAACCTATCAAGAGAGCTTTTTGCGATTATTATAACAAGTTCATTATTAATTCCTGCTTGGAGTCTAACCTTCAACGAATCAGATTATATAAGACCTGAAGACTCCTTCTTTAAAATGAATTTCGATGATCAGGTGACTGTAATTAAATATTTATATCAACGCAATTGGGATAGAGTAATAATAATTTTATTTATAAATCTGCTACCCTATTTAATAGTTCGATATTTTGCAATGAAGTATATTAATTTTACTTTATTAAAAGAAATTGGCTTTTATTTTTTGTTCACTTGCCTCAGCATGTTAATATCTGGATATGGATTTATATTAATTTCAAATGTAATTTCTGAAGATATCCCAGGAATAATACTTATTATGATTTTTTCAATTGTTTTTATTTCATTTAAGTATTTTTTGCTTGAATTTTTTAGAATTTTAATAAAATATTTTGAATAAAATTAAAAAAAAATCATAACTGTAAAGATTTCACAGTGTAGTTTTTATGAAATTCCTCTAATAATTCATTACTCGGAGAGTATATATCGCATCCTCTATCATCATAAATATTTACAACTATAGGCTCTACAAAATCAATAAAATAACAGGTTATATTGGCTGATGGTGAATAAGCAAGGTCATAATTTATAATTGACAAACATATAGGTAATATCTTTTGAAAAGAGTACTGTTTATAATTAAGGCCTAAAAAATTATTATCATCCTCTTTCCATTCAAGTTTATTATCTGCATCATCAGGATTGATACCTGCAGTTTTTAATGCTATCAAGGCATCATTATCCCACAAAATAATCTGCAACCATATTTCCTTACCTTTAAAACAGAAATCCAAAACCGCTTTGCTCCTTTTTAAAGCTTGGTTTACCCTAGATTTTCCATCCAGATCTTCACCCAGATTAATTCTAATTCTATTTTTCTTGATATTACTCAAAGTTATTTTGCTAATATCCCCGAACCTACCTTGAAATATAGTGTCAAAATCCGATTTATTCTTAATTTCCATTATTCTACCTGCAAAAAACTAACAAAACTTTAATACAACTTATTTCACATATTCCTAAATTAATAAAAACAATCCTCCTTATTGCTTCGAGGACCACTTAAGCAAATCCGTATAAATGTTCCTTATCTTTGGAATATCATTTCGTTTATAAAGACGAACAAGTTCATCATTAAATTCTTTTGATTTAGGGAAGCCTTTTAACTTCATCCTATCATCAATATTTTCTTTGACTTTCGAAAGAAGAATTTGATTTTTGGGTTCGGTATCCATGATGTACAAAATGAACAATCCCCAGGTTAAATACTCATCAAAAACTTTAATAGGATTTGGATAATGATTGGTTGATTTGTTCGTTGAATCTACCCATATTGATCTCTTATCAAAAATAGTATCGATATGGTTCTTAAACGTTGAACTTAGAGGACCTACATAATTATGATCAATTTCTGTAAAAATCACCCTACTGTTCAATGCCCTATTAAAATCTTGATCTATATCTGCTTGATGTTTGATTACCGGTAGGTACAAAAGCATTTCCCTAAAATTATTATCTTCAAAAGTATGTGTTGCATTTATGCCACCTATAAGTCCCGAGGTCAAAACCCGATAACTATTGATTTTATAATCAAATTTACTTTCTAGCCATTTCTTTTGCTTATCTATTGCCGCATATTTGATATAATCATCTATAATAGTTTGATAATAAGCTTTATGGGCTTGATAAAATTTCCTAAATCCTGATTTCTTGGCGAAATCCTCAATTTCTTTCCGATACAATACTATTGGATCTTCATGAATTTCCACTGTTCCTACCCCCTTTGCAGGAAATGTATACACATTTGTCCTAATCAAACTGTCGCCTTCAAATTGAAATCCATAGGAATTGGAAGATATCAAAATGTAATAAATAAGACTTTTTTGCAATAAAGAATCGCATATCTTAATTGCCTTGTGGTCCTTGAATTTACTGAAATGATTAATCACCTCTTGATGATAACTGTTTTTGTGATTAACCATATTGGAGTCCTTAAGTCCATGATCTGTAATCGCCATCATGATTAAAGCCAACTCCTGTACCTCCGGTATCTCTATATTTACCTTATTATCGTTGAGTTTAATGTATTCTTGGTTAAATCTGACAGCATTATCTTGTCCATATAAACCAACAAAACTAAAAGTGGATAGGACGATTATTAAAAATATTCTCATATGTAGACAGAATTATAAAATTAGTTAGTGTATATTCTCATATCCATAAAATCTTTATCCATTATGGTCTGAAATAGGATATGAATAAATTTCTACAATTTTTTTGACATTACTCATAGGTGTTTTGCTGTTTTCATATTATTTTTTTTATGAAATTAGATTTACATACCAATACCTGGCATCTTTGATAATAGAAATTTATATCTAAAATTATGGCTCGGAATACTTCAATATTATTAGGAGAGTATTTTGAAAGTTTTATTAAAATGCAAATCAAAAGTGGGAAGTTTTCTTCTGCAAGTGAAGTGGTAAGAGCTGCTTTAAGAATGTTTGAACACGAGGAATCAAAGAAAATAGAATTAATAAAGGAACTTAAGAAAGGGGAAAAATCTGGATTTTCTTCAAATTTTGATCGGGAATCATTCAAGCAGAACCTACATAAAAAATATTCAGCTGACAAATGAACTACATAATTAGTAAAGAAGCTGAAAAATGATTTAGAAAATATTTGGCTTTATACTTTAGAAACCTGGTCGTTTGAATAAGCTGATTATTATTTTGATTTAATCATATATGAAATCGAATATATAGCTGAAAATCCAAAATCTGGAAAAGATATTAGCGAAGTTAGAAAAGGATATTTTTTGTCACGTGTAAAATCACATTTTATATTTTATAGAGTGAATTTATACGATGAAAAAATTGAAATAATTAGGATTCTCCATCAAAAAATGGACATCGAATCGCATTTAAATGAAGGATGAGTGTTGTTCAAATTTTATTCGGTAATAAAACCAGAAGTCCAATTATCTGAGTCTAATTTATAAGCTGAAATTTCAAACCCATCTAAATTATTTTTAAACCCTTCAAGTTTAGATGTTCTATTTATTGCCTCTTCCGCATTTTTAATTGAGCTATATACACCAATTAATTTAAAATCCTCTCCATTCTCAAGCCTATTATCAATATGAGTATGCCATAATAAAAAAACTTCTTTCATACTAATTTCTTTTTCTATCCCCACTTTTTTTAATTTTACTATATTCACTTTATTTTCGTACTATCGGCCTCCATCCCATCAGGATCAATCATCAAGATTGGATTGTTTCCACAAAGGAATACTTGTTTGCAAACTTAACACCAACTATTATTTTAATTCCTTTTGGCTATCCCAAAAAACGTTTGTATCCCAATGATGGTTTGTACTCAGTAATTTTACTCAATATGATTTTTAATTTTGCTTTTTCTAAACCTTCTCTCTAAATATGAAAAACAATTAACAATATATATCAAAGTCAAATTCAATCCCTAATTTTGCATTTACTCGATTAAACCTAGATCCAAGATGCACCCAAGGAACACTTTCCTCCGCGTTATTTATAAATATAGCACACGAAAACTCACAATAATATCTCTTACAAATAAATTCAAAATTTTCTAATTTCTTCTCAATTACATCTAGAATAGAATTCATTTGCGTTTCAAAGTCTTCATTATCACTTTTAAATGCATCTAAAAACCATCCATTTTTTTTTGCCAGCCGATCAACTTTTGGGTTCATTCTCAAACCTTTTACATGGAATTTTGATGGTTGGATACCTAAAAGATTAGAAATATCCTGATGTGTAACATCATCAAAGCCAAAAACACAAAAACTTAAAAATATCTGATTCTTCTCTAACATATTTACTTATTTTATAATTCATTTAAGTTATATCCTGTAGGCTCGCCTGGGCCATTTCCTCCTTTTGGTTTTATTTAAAAGATTAGTAACTAATCCAATATTTTATGCTTGAAAGCTGTCTAGTTGATATAAGAATTTATTTAAATCAAAATCCATATCAATAATTTTTTGAAGTATCTGCTTCCATTCTATTTGGATCTATCATCAAAATCGGATTATTTAATCCTTCAAACATTCCGACTTTTCGCGAGGGGTACAAGTGAATTTACAAGATGAAAAAATTAAAACAATTAGGATACTTCCTCAAAAAATGGACATTGAATCGCATTTAAATGAAAGATAGTACACAAATCTTTTAATATTAATTATTACACACCTAAACTAGATACCGCATCATTGTAGCAGAAATAATCCTTTCCTCGTTAGCTAAATATTAACGAATTAAGTAACCATTTTATTTACAAAGCCAAATTATGTATAATATCCTGTTTAAAAACAAATTCAACCCATTTTTTAAGTTCAGCATTCTGCTTATACTCGCCATTACCACTACCCTTTTCCCTAGCTGTAAAAATTCCTTATTCGATACAGATGGAAATGATGCTGAACTGAATTACCATTTACAATTCGGAAGTTCCATTCAAGTAATAAATGGGAACATCTTAATCAGTGGCGTAAAAGCAAAAAACAGAGAAATAAGTTCCAAATTTTGGGTGGATGGAAAATCTACAGAAAAATCAGCTTTCATGAACCAGATTAAAAATCAAAGTGGTTTCCGGGAGGCAATTAATAACCAAAGCAGAATTGTTTATAATTACAAAGATAACCAAGGAAACATACAAGAATTTCAATTTTTCCAATCTGCTTTCAGAGAGAAAGAAATCATGCCCTATTTCCTCAATGGCAAGGAGATAAAACTATCGTCTGATGGTACAGGAACCATTTCAGCAGTAAATTTTTACCATAATAAACCGATTTTTGCTGGAACCTATGGTAAATTTGTCGGAACAGAAATTGGATCTGCCTTTGCTCCCAAATCGGCTTTCTTTTGGGAAGAAAACAGCGGCTTTACCGAATTGATCATTCCAAAAGAATCCCAAGTATTCAATGGTATCACATCAATATATAGGCATTCTCCAGAAGAGACCTATGTGGCTGGATTGTGTGGAATCCCTATGTACTGGAAAAATACCGAGGCAATTGTATTGAATAAAAACCTACATGGCGAAGTCCATCAGATCATCAAAAGCGGCAATGACCTTTATGCGGTGGGGCTGATCAATAAAAGGAATTCAAACAGTACCGGCCATACAGCCTGCTACTGGAAGAACGGAGAAATCCATGAGCTGGAAGATAATGCACAGGCCTATGGAATATTCGTCGATGGTACAGATGTCTATATTACAGGTGCAAGTGGGGTAGTGCCAACAGCTTATAAACCCTGCTATTGGAAGAATGGAAAACGAATAGACCTGGAAATGTAATCCCAGGTCTATCCAAATCATCTCAAGAAAGTCTTGATGATTATTTATAAAATTATTTCTTCTTTAGTTTCTGTAAACGGTCGGTTGCTGTAGGAATAATATCGTCATCGCCTTCATAATTTTCGATCACACTTTCCAAGGTACTTCTAGCCTGAACATTATCCCCTTTGCGGGCATAGGTATCTGCAAGAAGGATAAAGCTCTTCGCCACCCAGTAATCATGCGAATCCATATTCTCGATCACATCAAAAGCTGATTTTTGGGCTTTGTCGTACTCCTTGTTATCATATTGCATCAATCCCACACGATACCTCGCCTCAGCACTCGCTGCCCCTTGGCTCTTCAATGCCGCCAGATTAAACTCTTTTAATGCATTTTCTTTGTTTTCCTGCTTTAAACTGGCCTTAGCCGCATACAGATGCGCAGTAGCAATTTCTTCTTCCGTAGCCTTTTCATAGCCCTGAACCAACTTCGCATACTTATTCATCTGCTCGTAATCGCCTAATTCAAAATAACAGATCATCAGATTCGTGACCGCATAACCATAATTTTCCTTATAGTCATTGTTCAACTCCAACTTCTTGAGATGCACAATCGCCTCGTTGTATTCCTTTAGACTCAGATATAGTGCCGCAGCAGTCATTAAGGTTTTCTCGGTATAAGGGCTGGTCCAATCGTTCAGAATGATATTCAGATCGTGCAGGGCTTCCTGGGGCTTATTGGTATGGTATAAGCTCACACCACGGATATAACGCGCATGTTTTTCTTGTCTAGGTTTTGGAAACTTATCAAAATAAGCATTGATCGCCTCAACAGCTGGTCCATATTGTCCTCTCGCAAATAATGTTCTACCTGCCTGGAAAGCCATATTATCCTGCTCTGCCTCACTCAGGTTACTGATATTGTTATTGATGGCATATTCAATATAACTCGGCGCATCGCCTTGATCCAGATAAATACTTTCTATGGAAGCCATGGCCTGTGCGGCCTCTGAAGTTGTACTGAAATCCTTCACCACTTTTTGGAAGGTAGCCATAGCTGCTTCCGTTTCATCCTTATTGTATTGAACTAGACCAATGGTTACTAAAGCTCTAGGAACATAACTGCTTCGAGGATATTGTTTGACCATTTTCTGAAGCCCTTCAATAGCGGCATCATACTCGCCCATCGTAAAATACATGTAGGGGATCTCAAAGGCCACATCATCTGCATAGTTGGATCCTGGATATTTTTCTACAACAGATAGCAAGGTTTGTAATTTTCCTTCATTATTTCCCTGCAAGCCTTGTATAATTCCCTGTTGGAACAAGGCATAATCTTGGTTCGGTGCCTTCTCGCTGATCAATTGATCATAAAAACCTTTAGCTTTTTCATAATTACGCATGGTGAGGTAGGAATCTCCCAATCGAGCCATCACATCGTATTTCACCTTCTTATCTAAAGAGCTTCCCTCCGATGCTAAAAACCGCTCGAAATAATCGGCAGCCACGCTGTACCTATTGATGCGGAATGCCGCATAGGCCAAAGCGTAATTTGCATAATTATATACAGAGGTATTTTTCGCTGCTGGAAGACGAAGGAATCTGCTGAAGTTGTCGACTGCTTCGCTGAATTTGCGGACTTCGTACATGGCTTCTGCTTTCCAATAGGTTGCCAATGCTGCCATTTCGGGATTTAAGGTAGATTTTTCGGCCCTCATGAACATGGAAATACTGTTTTCGAACGCACGTTCGTTATAGAACTCCAAACCTCTATAATAGGTAATCTTCTGGTAGACCTCTTCTGCTTTCTGATCTCGATTATTGAAGGATTCCAACAGATAAACGGCAGTCTCAAAATTACTGCTTCCGGAGAGGATCTCCGCCATTCGCGATTCCGTGGTTTCCTTTTGGTTGGCGCTTAAATCTACGCCCTCAAATCGCAGGGCAAGATAATCCTTTAAAGGTTGTAAGGATACCTGCACCGAATCCAATTCATTTAGCATCTTCGCATAATTGTACAAGGCATCAGCTTTCAATTCCTTATCGAAACTCAGTTGGGATGCTTTGTAGAATGCATTCCTGGCATTTACTTTATCGCCATTTTCCTGAGCAATCTTTCCCAAGGCAATGATGGAACTCTGATAAAAAGCATCTCCCGGCTCCACCTTCTTCAGTATGGAACTGGCACGTTCATATTCTTTGCCCCTATAGGCCATGATACCTATCCGGTTATTATCAATATTATTTCGGGAAGCATTGGGGTATCTTTCCGGCAAAGGACTATGGAAGGGTTCGCGGAAATCGTAGCGGGAATAGAACATTCCAGCAGCGATCTGCCGCAATTCAACTTCCAATGCTTTACGGTCGATGTCCATATCCGGTGTACGCCTGATTTTGACCACATCCGCTAGCATCGGACGGTAATCCCTTACTATTTCTATGGAATCCAAAGTTGCAGGTTGCTGTTTTTCCTTCTCTTGCGCCTGTCCAGCTAATAATAATATAGAAAAGAAACCAGTAAGAATATGTTTCTGGTATCCGGTAAATATATTTTTCTGATAATTCGTATTGAAACCTAGTTTAAGTGTCATCTCTTCTTTTTCTGAGCTTTTCAAATAAAGAATTATCCCTACAATTTATAAGCCAAGTCGGCAATAATGCAATTAAAATTGCAATTCCACCTCTAATTCGCTTGATTGCTATATTCCAATTCCCTCACAAAATCCTTTCCCCAGTAATGGATATCGTAATGTTTGATCTGCTGGAGCGACCTTCTGATCCTGATCCGGGCTTCCTCCTCTTCCATGGTCAATGCTTGGTGTAAAGACTCGATCATGCTCAACTGATCGTAAGGATTTGTTGGAACGCAGTAAGGAAGTTCCACTGATGCGCCGGCAAATTCGGATAAAACCAGTACCCCCGCCTGTTTCAGTACACCTTGCGTAGCAACAAATTCTTTGGAAACCAAGTTCAATCCATCCCTTAATGGGGTGATCCAAGCAACATCCGCCAATGCATACTGGATAAGAACTTCCTCAAACGGTAATGCCTGGTAGAAATACTGTATAGGGGTCCAATCTAAAGTGGCGTATTTACCATTGATCTCCCCAACGGCCTGGTTTACTTGGTCACGAATCTTATCGTATATCCGCATCCCTTTGGAGGGTGGGGTGCATACATTGATCAATTCCACTTTACCCTGAAATTCAGGATGTTGTTTCAGGAATTCTCCAAAAGCCTGTACCTTTTCCAAAGGCCCTTTGACATAGTCCATCCGTTCGATGGAAACGATACGTTTTACACCCGTTTTTGCTGCTTCTGCTTTATACCCTTCAATTCGCTTCTGAATGGATTCCTGGGATAGGATCCTTTCGATTAACTCGAAATTTACGCCTACTGGCTGTGCCCCTAAGCGAATGGTACGACCATCTACCGAAATGATTTTGGTCATATGCTCCACCCCTAACGCCATGCTATAGGTCAGAAACTGATTGGAAACATTTACTGTTTTTTCTATTTCGAAAGGCGTATGGCTCCTCAAGACATCAATAAAATTCTCTACATACCTCGGTATGTGGAAACTGATGAAATCACACATCAAAAGGCTTCCGATGATTTCCCGTCGCCAGGGAATGGTATTGAAGATATCGGCGGCTGGGAATGCTGTATGGTGGAAAAATCCAATCTTCAGGTCGGGGCGCAACATTTTTAGGAAAGAAGGTACCATCCACAGGTTATACTCATGAATCCAGACCAGAGCTTCTCGGTCTGCTTCTCTTGCGATCCTTTCTGCAAACAACTTGTTGATCTTCAAATAATGGTCCCAATCTTTGTGATTGAATTTCGCTTTATCGACGAAGGAAAATATCGTTGGCCAAAATGCCTCCTTTGAAAATACCCGATAGAACTGATCGATATCTTTTTGGGAAAGTGTTATAGCCGATACATCTAAATGGGGATATTTTTCCACATCTACTTTTTGTTTTTCTGTGCTCTGGTTCTCACCGAGATCGACCTCCTCACCTATCCAGACGCCAGGTCTTCCCTGTTCGAAAAGCCCCAATAACGATGGGATAATGCCATTTGGACTTTGAGGAGCTACCTGTTTGAGTTCACCATCTACCATTTTGCGTTCATAGGGTAATCGATGGTATACCATGATCAGCTGTTTGTTTTCTGAAGAATCCAGGAGCATGGGTTCAGATGGTATATTGGAAACGTAGGCCCGAAACCTTTCATGCCTTTCCATACTTTCCAGGATACCTGCTGCCCCAGCATCTTCCGCTTGGTAGACATTGGAAAGTCCCTTGGTAGCTTCTAATAGGGCCTCTTCGGAATCCCCAACCGCAACACCTTCGAACCCAGTTTGAAATAGGGAAAGGTCATTCAGGGTATCGCCAGCTACGAGCACCTGCTCGTATGGGATTTCCAAGAGGTCAACAAGTTTTTTTAGGGTATTACCCTTATTGACTCCTTTGGGCATAATATCTAAATATTTATTCACCGAGGTGATCACGTCACACCCCATTTCATCAGCAATTTCTTGAACCGTTTCAAGATCGGTTTCCGAATCGTAATAATAGGAACAACGTCGCTGTTGGGGTACATTTTGGTACACCAATCCGGGAATATCGGCATAGGCCTCCTGCAGTTCATAAACGGAAGGCCAATTTATTTCTATTTCATGCTGTATCGGGTCGATTGCCGCCAAGGAGTTGCCATCAAAAATTGTAGATCCAACATCTGCAATGACATAATCTGGTGTTGGAATGGTAGGGTCATTCAATAATGGGATGACCGATTCCATACCCCTGCCTGTAACAAAAACCAATTGTATATTCTTATTTTCTTTTATGATCTGATAGAGACGTAATCGTTCTTCCATCTGTCCTCCTAGGAAGGTCCCATCTAAATCAGTTGCTAATAACATGTTTTTCATTTCTCTAATTGTTTTTACTTAGGTTTTAAAGCAATAAATAGCTGATGTATTGGTTGACCAATAACATGTATTTCAATCAAACTTTACGGCTTTAATGCAGAATAAAGGTTTAGATTCTGCTGTTCAATTCAATAATTAATGATTACAAATATAGAGAAAATTAAACTAATAAGCAAATTTTAGTGGGTTTTCTTGCTGTACTTTCAGGTTTGAAGTAGGTTTTTGGGGAAGGGAAAGAAATTACAATTTCAAGTTTATATTGATAATTTTTCCAGTTTCATCGACGATGATGCTTCTAGGTATGGATTCAATGTTATAGAGGTTCTGGACGATCGGCCCTTTCCATCCCTGAAGTTCAGAAATATGAATGGCCCAATCGAATTTATGATTTTTTATAGCTTTTAACCAATTATTCCGATCATGGTCCAAAGAAATGGCCAATACGGTAAGATTCTCCCGTTCAGCATATTCTTTTAGTTTAGGAAGATTTTCGATACAGGGAACACACCAACTTGCCCAAAAATCCAAAAGTACTTTTTTACCCCTAAAATCACTTAATTTTATGGTCTTTCCATGCATATCTTTCATGGAAAAATCTGGAGCTATCATGCCTACATTTATATGCTTTTTGGCGTTGATAATCTTTTGAAGTCTCTTGCCTTCTTCGCCTTGCCTCAAGCTTTCATCCAGCCCATTAAAGAGTTGTTCCAATTTTCCAACATCTTTGTTCAATAGGTTTGGCCGATAATAACTTAATAGATATAGGGAGGTATAATTGGATGGGTTCTCTTCTATCAATGTGATTAAGTAAGGATTTTTTTTGTCCAAATAATGAAAGGAAGAATCCATTAATTGATCCTGAATTGTCTCTTCCTTGCTGGAATTGGAAAGCTCTCTAAATTTATCGATCTCCTCCACATACAGATCATATAACTTATCGGTGATCTCCATTAATCGGAACCTTTCGTCTCCTGGGATAGTGAATGAACTGCTTACTCCTAAAGGCTTCCCGCTTTTTGGATTGAAATTTGGCTTGGATAAAACGGCGTGGCTGGTACCAGAACTTAACATAAACCATTTCTCAGAGCCATCCTTTTTACTGATCAAACGGGTATATACCGCTGGGGTATTCATTGTTCCTTGGAAAACAAATTGATGATTCTTAACCTGTACCGAGTCATGGACCATGGGATTTATATCACCGTTGTTGATATGCTTTAAATAAAAAGTTTCATTTTCGAGCTGAAGGGAACTATCGACCTTACAGATTAAGGTATATGCTGATTGAGCATATAACTTTGAAATGCTGAATAAAAAAACAATAAGGAGGAATTGTTTAAACATTTGAATAAATATAAGCATTTATTTAATTATGGTTTAAAAATTTCAATCAACTATACTGTTTTTTGATTGTTCTTAGGGAATGAAACGCCCTAAATTTTTTGATTCTTGGACCGAAAGGCAATATGCTGCTTTTAAATGGTTCTTTTTATATCCAATGGTAATCATCTTGCTGGGAAGATTGATTATTTATTTGGTGCTTATTTTGGATTAAATCCCTGCCTACTTTTAAACTTCTAATTCAAATAATTTTTGTAGTATTGAGTTACCATGAATTATGAAGACAAAAAGAAAATATTCACCGTGCTTTATGAAGCACATTGGAAAAAACTCTTCTTGCATGCCTACCAAATGATGGATGATGAAGATGAGGCCAAGGATATTGTTCAGGAGGTTTTTAGTAATTTATGGGAAAGTCTAGACCAACTAACGATTCAACATTCTTATAATGCTTATCTATATCGTTCCATACGGAATGTTGTCATTAATAAATTAGCTCGAAATAAATTAGGAGAAAAATACACTCAATATCTTCAAAACCCCACTTACGTTGACTACCCTTATAATCCTGAAGAAAGTTTAAGAGAAAAGGACTTTCAAGAAATCATCAATCAGGAAATAGAGAATTTGCCGTTAAAAATGAAGGAGATATTTAAAAAAAGCCGATTCGAAAACATGAGCTATAAAGAGATAGCCATAGAACTAGGTATTGCTGAAGGAACTGTTAAAAAGCAGATTTATAAGGCTTTATTACAACTCCGAAAAAAAATAAAATTTATTTTCATTTTAATGTACCACTAAGACTTTCCTAATTTGTCATACTTATCAACAAACCTTAAATAGTATGACCATTCCAAAAATAACAGAAGATCTGTTAAATAGATATCTTCAGAATCAGTGTAATGAAATTGAAAAATCTGCTGTTGAAAGTTGGTATAATCATATTTCCCTCAGCAAGAAAATAGAAAATCTGGAGAATCTAGATTTCGAGGAGTTAGATCGATATTTCCGTAATACCTTTTCGAATAGGATGGAAAAAACTTCTATTACCTCTATTTCGAAAATTAAAAAAATCAGCAAATCTAAATACTGGTCAGCAGCCGCCATTTTCCTTGTTTTTCTAACAGTTAGCCTCTTTTTTATCCATAATTCCAAAAAAATGACTATTGAAAAATTGGCTAATGAATCGCAAAAAAACAGTTTTATACCAGGTTCTTTTCAGGGAAAAATTATAATTGGTGATCAATTCGAAAAAACCTCTATCCGTAAGGAATCGGTCGATCTTCAGCATAAAGAAATAAAAGAGTCATTAAAACTCATCACAGAAAATGGAGAAGAATTTGAATCAATCTTACCTGATGGAACTCGTGTTTATATGAATGCGGGTTCCTCTATATCTATGGATAAAGATTATAATAAAGCAACAAGGGATGTAACTTTAGTTGGTGAAGCGTATTTTGAAGTGTTCAAAGACCCTTCAAGACCTTTCATTGTGCATGTAGATGAAACCAAAATACAAGCATTAGGAACAGCCTTCAATGTCAAGTATTATCCAAAGGAAGAAGCTAAAATAAGGACATTTTTAGAAGAAGGGTCCATTCAAGTACAAGGTACTTCAGAAAACATCATTCTAAAACCAGGGCAATTATTTGAATATGATAAGCTTTCTGGAAAAAATCGAATCCAAGACAACCCTGAAATTGATCAGTTGGCTTGGAAAGCAGGTTTTTTTGAATTCAACAACAGCCCTTTACCCGAAATTATGAAAGAACTTGCTCGCTGGTATAACTTCTCTTTTGAAATTTCGCCAGCTTATCAAGACAAAACTTTGAGCGGAACCTTTAATCGAAATCAATCATTTTCAGAAGTCATAAAAATACTCGAGTTCTCTGGCCTTGAAGTTCACAAAGAAGGACAGAACCTAACGATAAAACCTAATAAATAATGAAATCTAACCTTAATTAATTGATATGAAATATTACCTATCACTTTTGTTTTTCATGCTGCTTTCTTGGAGCAGTTATGCGTTTAGTCAAAAGATATCTTTAAAACTTGAAAAAGTAAGTTTTGAGAAATTTGTTCTGGCTATAGAAAATCAAACAAATTATAAGTTTGTTTATGATCCTAAGGAGATCAGTAAAGAACTTAAATTCACCGTTCATGGCGAAAACCAAGAATTAGGATTAATATTAAATAACACCTTAAAAAACAACGGTTTAAACTACCAATTTATTGGCGAAACCATTGTTATAAAGGGAAATAAGGTTAAATCTAGAAAACAAAGCAGCATATATGGTTCTGTTAAGGATGAACATGGAAATGCCATGGAGAATGTTAGCATCAAGGTAAAACAGAACAATCAAACTTTTCAAACGGATAAAAATGGGGAATTTAGTTTTGAAGCACCTAGTAATAGCACCTTAATTTTCACATTTATTGGATATAAAACAAAAGAGGAACAAGTTAAAGGATCAAATGCCATCCATGTTATCTTAGAGCCTGACCTTGGAAACCTGGACGAGGTGGTTGTGATTGGATATGGTACTTCCAGCGTGAGAAAAAATATTGGGTCAGTTTCGAGTGTTACTTCGCAAGAATTGGAAAAACAACCTGTTTTAGATCCATTGGCAGCAATGCAAGGACGTATAGCTGGGTTAAACATATCTTCCAATAGTGGTTTGCCTGGTGGATCCTATAACGTTCAATTACGTGGCGCAAATTCAATAAACAATGGAAATAGTCCTTTATATATAGTAGATGGAGTGCCTTTTTCAGATAATTCCATGAATCAATTTATTAGCGCATCAGGGAATCAAAATCCACTCTCTTTGATTAATCCAAAAGATATTGAAAGGATAGATGTATTGAAGGATGCTGACGCTACTGCTATTTACGGTTCTAGAGGCGCAAATGGTGTTGTTTTGATAAGCACCAAAAAAGGGGCCGCGCAAGAATTAAAAATTAATGCGAATATGTTGGTAGGAAATTCACACGCTATCCAAACCTTGGAAATGATGAATACCACTCAATTTTTAGAGATTAGAAACGAGGCTTTTAAAAATGACAATTCGGTTGCGGATGAAACAAATGCTCCAGATATTAAATTATGGAATCCATCTTTGAGTCAAGATTGGCAGAAAGAATTATTCGGAAAAAGTGCAGCATTTAATTCCATGCAATTATCTTTTAACGGTGGTTCCCAAACCTTACAATATTTACTAAGTGGAAGCTATAGTAAGCAAGGAGATGTTTTACCAGGAGATAGAAGCTATCAACGGGGTGGCGGAATGTTAAGCATATCCAACCAATCTAAAAATGGTAGGTTTAGAGTCAATGGTTCTGTGAATTTCAATGCAGACCATAATAATACCTTAGCAACCGACCTTGCACAATTTTATAATTTAGCCCCAAACTATCCTTTATATAATCCTGACCAAAGTTTTTATTGGTTTGGCACTAGTCTACAAAATCCTATGGCATACCTGGAAAGGGCGAGCAATGTTCGATCAAAATCCTTATTAGCTAATAGCAGTTTAAGCTATCTTATTCTTGATGGGTTAGAAGCCAAACTAAATATGGGCTACCAATTGCAAAAAATGGATCAATTACAGACTTTACCAAGTACTGGATTTAACCCTTTGGTCGGAACTGCCGCATCCGCTAAATATGGAAATTCTGATTTCAATTCTTATATCCTAGAACCGCAGATAAATTACAATAAACAAATCAATGACCACGAGCTGTCTTTTTTATTAGGGGGTACTTGGCAGAAATCATTGAATGAAGGAAAATTCTTTAATGGAACCAATTATCCTTCAGATAACCAATTGGACAATATACATGCAGCAGGTGATCTAAGTGTTGGAGATTATCAATATGGAGATTACCGATATCAATCTATCTTCTCCCGAATCAGTTATGGCTACCAGGAGAAATATCTAATTAACCTTTCTGGACGAAGGGACGGTTCAACCCGTTTTGGACCTAATAATCGTTATGGCAACTTCGGGTCCATAGGCTTTGCCTGGATCTTTTCCAAGGAAGATTTCCTAAAAGATCAGAACATTTTAAGTTTTGGTAAACTTAGGGGTAGTATTGGATTAACAGGTAATGATCAAATCGGTAATTATCAATACCTGGATACTTGGGAGCCAGGATTCGCATATCAAGGTATTGCTGGCCTCTCCCCTGTTCGGGTTTTCAATCCTAATTTTAGATGGGAAGAAAACAAAAAGCGAGAAATTGCTTTGGATTTAGGTTTTTTTAATGACCGATTATTTCTGACCACAAATTATTATAATAACCGTTCTGGAAACCAGTTGATAGAAATACAATTAGCACCTCAAACAGGTTTTGAATATTATTTTGGAAATCAACCAGCCTTGGTGGAAAATAGCGGCTGGGAATTTGAGCTGAACAGCACAAATATTAGAAAAGAACATTTTACTTGGAGTACCCAACTGAATTGGACCTTTCCTAAAAACAAACTTTTAGAATATCCTGATTTAGAAAACTCCTCTTCAGCGAATAGTTATGTCATCGGAGAATCTGTCCGTGTGGTAAAAGGATATGATTTTATTGGGGTTGATCCAGAGACCGGACTTGGAAAATATACAGATGTGAATGCTGATGATGATTTGGATGAAGCAAATGATTTTGTCGTATTAGGAAATCTTATGCCGAAATATTATGGTGGGTTGAATAATAACCTAAACTACAAAGATTTCTCTTTAAGCTTCCTTTTCCAGTTTGTTAAACAAGAAGGACCTAGCATAGCTTACGGTCCGATGGCGAGTCATATAGGTTCATTATCCAATATGGATGTGTCTGTATTGGAGAGATGGCAAAAACCGGGTGATGTGACAGATGTTCCTAAAGCCACTACTACTGCTTCCAATGAAGCATATAGCAATTATAGGGATTATTACCGGTATTCATCTGCTGTATGGGACGATGCTTCTTACATACGACTGAAAAATCTTGCTGTTTCATACAATCTATCTAAATGGACCAAGCAGATTAATATTCCTCAGTTGCAATTAAGCTTTGCGGCACAGAATTTATTCACATGGACTAAATTCAGGGGAATGGATCCTGAAATGCAAGGATTTGATAGAACCTATGTTTCCCAGGTAAACCCATTTGGTTCAGTTAAAACAACGTCGACACCAAGTGTTCGAACCTATACATTTGGATTACAACTCACCTTTTAATGTCTTATTTTATTAATAGTAAGTTATGAAACTTTTAAAAACGACCATATTAAGCAGCTTTTTAGGATTAACGCTTGGATTGACTTCCTGCGAAAGCTTTTTAGATATTGACCCTCCAAAAGATCAGGTGTCTGCCGAGAGCGCGTTTCAGGATGAAACCTCAGCTGAAGCTACCATATTGGGGGTGTACAGCAATATGAATAATTTTAATAATCAATTTGGTTCAGGTTTACTCGCTATACTAATGGCCAGTGCAGCTGACGATTATTATTCAGCATTTACAAGCTATGATGAATATAAACTCAACAATATTACGCCTAACAGTTCGTACTTAGATAGGCTTTGGACACAACCATATGCCACAATAGGGCATTGCAATAAGGTTATTGAGGGAGTTAACAATTCTTCATTAAGTGATGATGTAAAAAAACAGATCAGTGCAGAGGCAAGGTTTACCAGAAGTCTACATTATTTTTATTTAGTTAATCTTTTTCAAAAAATACCTTTAATTACCAGTACTGATGTAAACAGCACCAACGATCAGGGGCAAGTAAATCCTGCAGAAATATATGATTTTTTAGTGCAAGATTTAAAACAGGCTGAACTAGATATATCGGATGAATATCAAGGTGAAGAAAGGATTCGTCCCAATAAAAAAGCAGTTTCTGCCCTGTTGGCTAGGGTATATCTTTATAAAGAGGATTGGGAAAACGCTGAATTAAGTGCTTCAAAAGTTATCGAAGACTCTCGATATGCTTTATTAGAAAACCTGAATCAGGTGTTCTTAAAAACCAGTAATGAAGCCATCTGGCAGATTCAAACCGTGAATACTTCCACAGCTGGTGTCAATACATGGGAAGGCTTCACTATGGTTCCAGTAAATGCTACAGCAAGAGGTTATTACAATGTATTTGCTCCTACCATGAACAGTTTTGAAGCAGGGGATAAAAGAAAATCTGACTGGTTAAAACCATATACTATTGCTTCTGGCACATTTTATACCCCTTATAAATATAAAATCAGAACTAGCATTGGAAATCCTGTTATGGAATATAATATGGTTTTACGAACAGCCGAACAATATTTGATCAGAGCGGAGGCTAGGTTGAAACTAAATAAAATTAAACCTTCGCTGGATGATGTGAATGCTATCCGAAAACGGGCAGGTTTAAATCTGTTACCTGAATCAATTTCGCCAGCAAACCTTAGTATGGCTATTGAAAAAGAGAAGCACTTGGAATTATTAGGCGAATGGGGACACCGTTGGTTTGATCTGAACAGAACTAAACGAGCTGTTACGGTCTTGTCCCAAACAAAAGGAAATTTTACACAGGATGATGCAAGGATTCCAATTCCACAATCAATCCTATTAAGCAATCCAAATTTGAATCAAAATGATAAATAAAAAATCTTTATTCCTAATAATTATCATATATGGATTTTTTAAAGGACTATTTGCACAAGCTGATGCTGTGCAGATTAGTCCTACAATAGCACATCCCAAAGATTCTATACGCATAAGATTGTTGACAGAAAAGGTTATTGTTCCGGATTCCATCAATCAATTATTTGTAAAATTTAGTTACTCCAATTTCTACGAACTGCCTCAACAGATGGAAATGCAAAAAATTAATAACGATTGGGAATTAAAATTCCAATTGCCATTTTATGCGAATTACAGTTCTTTTTTTATTACTGATGCGGATCAGAATTTCATTATCAAACCAAACGATACCACGCATTTTGAAATATTTGTTTATGAAGGAAATCGTTTAAAAGAAGGGAATTATTTAGCTAAAGGATACAGCATTGCCTATCAGAATAGAAAATCAAAAAACATAGAACCCTTACAGCAATCTTATTTTCATAAAGAACAACAGGATTTTCCAAACAATTATGAAAATAATCTTAGGATCCTTCAATACAAAATGAAAATGGCCAAGGATGCTTCAAGCAAAGAGAACTTCAGGCAACAAGCCCTCCAAGTAATTGAAAAGAAATTTAGATCTAATCCAACAGTGGATGGAAACCTGAATAAGGTTACTATGGGATTCTTGATTATCGGAGAGAATCAAAAATTAGATTCAATCCGAAATGTAGTGATAAATGAATTTCCGAACTCTAAATTAGGCATCAGTTATTCCTTAAGCAAAATTTTAGATAATCCCGATTCAAACGTTGTGATCAATCAAATTCAGCAGTTTTTAACAAAAAAAACTAATGAAAATGCAGAGTCTTTCCAATCAGCCTATAGTTATCTCTTTGAATATTATGTGAGGCAAAAACAGACTGAAAGAGCATTATTATATTATCCATATATTTTAGATAAGGATACTAATCCTTATACTTGGAGAAGCTATACGGAATATGTCGATTTATTGTTAGAAAATGGAATTTTATTGGATAAAGCACAGGAGCTTAACGATCAAGTATTGCAGCATATTTCAGATTATCCGGTGACATTGGTTAGATATTTTCCTGAAACTGGCTACTTAGTTAGTTATGATGTTGCTAGACCGGAGAAAATTAAGAAACAAGAAGCGGCCATGCTACTTAGAAAAGGGTTGATCTTGTATAAAACTGGAGAAGATAAGCGAGCAAAAAAGCTCTTGTTGGAGAATTTTCCTAAAGTAGAGGAAAAAGAGCTGCTGAAAAATACTGCCAAAGTTTTTGGAGATGAGCATGATATAAAGGAAGAAATTGCTGTTTGGAAACATGCATATGTTTTAACCCCATTTGATAGTCTGATTCGAAATTCATTAACAAACAGTTTAAAGATTCAACAAAAATCCCAAAATGAAATTGAGGATTATATGCAACTCTTAGATGATGAATGGAAAAATGAATATTTCAAAAAACTAGAGAAAACAGTGGTTAAAGGAAAGACTTTTCCTTCAGAACTTGAGATTACAGACATGGAAGGTAATAATTTGTCAACCGAAGATCTAAAAGGGAAAGTGGTAGTGGTAGATCTTTGGGCAACTTGGTGTGTTCCTTGTTTGGCTTCATTCCCTTATGTTCATCAGGTTTATTTGAAATACAAGGATAATCCGAATGTTAAGTTTATTATATTAAATACAGGAAGTGGAAACAGTTTTGATGATGCAAAAAACTGGCATAAGAAAAATCAGCAATTCACTTTTCCAGTTTTTTATAATAGTGATAAAAAACTCAATGCAAAATTAGAAGTTACGAGTATTCCAACAACCTTTATTTTAGATAAAAATCAAAATATCATATTTAAAAAAGTCGGTTCAGAAGGGGAAAAAATACTTCAAGATTTAGATGCAATGATAGATTTTGTGCTTCAGAAGTAAGGATATATTTAAATATTTAATAGGTTTTTACTAAATTTATAAAGACCATTTATTAATCAAATTAATGAACAAATATTTTTACATTTTCCTATTAATCTTACTGATTGTCTTAGTCTTTATTTTAGACACAACCCTATTACAACAATATAGTCCGGCGTTCGCCAAGAAACCGATTATTATCCCTATGAGTATTATCGGATATTTCTTATTGGGTATTTTAATAAATTCGCGTTTGGGTATTAAATTTAGCTATAATAAAACCGCTAAAACCGCAATTTACTTTGTACTGCTGGTTAATACCGTGACCTATGTTACTAATTATTTTCAATTGAGCTAGGTAGAGCAATTCTTTGCCAAGAAAAAAATCACCCCGACTGCTCGGGCGAGCAGCTCGGGGATCCTGTTTAACAACAAAACATGATTTTTTGCATTAGGGATTATTGTTTTGTGCCTTGAAAATAAAACTCTACATCTGTAGCAGCTTCCTTATTAGTTGAAATGTGAACAGCCTTGGAATCCATCGTATATGTAAGAGATCCGGATGGATTTACACTTGATGAAATATGGATATTGGAAATATTTTGAACCTTGAATACTTTAGGGGTAACTGCACTATAAGCCTCCCCTGTTTTGGCAGCTACCTTCAATTTATCATCGCCTTCTTTACTAACGATTACAATAGCATTGAAATAATCCTGTTCAGCTACGCGAATTTTTCCCTTAAAGGTACCTACAGCAGCCTGTATATCATTGCTCGGCTTCGGAGAACCATCGTTATCCTTTGAACAAGCGACAACCATTCCCAATAAAGCTAAGGCCATCAATTTACCCTTTAATCCAGTTTGAATACTTCTTTTCATTTTAAAGTTTTTAAATTTTAAATCATTTTAATTTCTCTGCAGCTTTACAGATTTTTCCATAGATTTAACTCAAGGGTAAAATTAGGAGCCATTTGCTGGAAAATAGTTTTAAATTATAAGTTTGAACCCCTAAATTTTAATTTATATTTCACTGTATATAAGACAAATAGCAGTATCAACTTATAAATTGAAACTTATCCTTGTGAAATAAGACTGAATTTCATCGTTTATTTGTTCATAATTTATTCCGAACCCCTATGCTTTATCTTGCAGGAATTATAATTTCACTCTTTCTATTGTTGCTGATCTTTACTAAAAAAGGATTGAGAAGAACGGATATTCTCCTTGGAATTTGGATCATAATAGCGTTCCTAAATTTGAGTGCGCATTATATGTTTATCCATCAACTCTATTTTAATTATCCGAAGGTTTTGATTTTCAGTTTTACCCTTCCTATCCTTCATCCCCTTTTACTCTTTAGCTATATCAAAGAGAATTTTGGAATTAAAGCCGTCCTATGGCAAAACCTTGCCTACCTGCTTCCATTTATAGTAGCTAATTTAATTTTTATTGATGCTTACTTAGTCGATCATGGAGAGGCTGTACGTATCATTGAGCAAGAAGGTAAAGGTTATGAATGGCAAATAAAGGTGAATTATATACTGATCATCCTCTCTGGCGCTTTCTTTATCAGCAAGTCCTTTCTATTGATTGGCAGGACTAAAAAAATTGCAGGTTTATACGAAGCGCCAAACTTGGAGTTTGTTCAAAAAATATTTTGGTGCAGGAATCTTTGCATATGGATCAGCGGGATATGGATATTGGCCCTTACCCCTCTCCCTGAAGAATACATCTACATCACATTTGTGCTGTTTTTGATCTGGTTGGGATTTACAGGAATAAGGAATTTTCTGTTCACCAATCCAAAAGTTTCGGATCAAGGAATATATATGGTGAAGGAAGGTTTGGAAGCTTTGGAAATTCCAGAAAAAAGGGAAATAAGATATAAAAAATCATCACTTCATCCTGAACAAGCCAACGAGATTCATGAACGAATGACAACCTTTCTTCAAACTGAAAAGCCATTTAAAGATAGCGCGCTCAGCTTGGATACCTTATCTGAACTCTTGGAAGTTCATCCGAATTACCTCTCTGAAGTGATCAATAGCATGGAAAATAAAAATTTCAATGAATACATCAATGAAATGCGCATTGAAGAATTTATCTGCTTGGCGACAGACCCAAAGAATCAACGGTTTACTTACCTTTCCATCGCCTACGATTGTGGTTTCAATTCTAAGGCTTCCTTCCACCGAAACTTCAAAAAAATTAAAGGTGCCACACCAAAGGAATTCCTGGACAATATGTATCAAAAGAATTCAATACCTCAACAATAGGTCTCATATGGCTCCATGAGACCCTTAAAATTGATTCGAAACTTAGTTTCGTGGCATCAATCAAAAAATGATGTTTATGAAATTATTACGTTTCGGATTATTGATTTTAATCCCAATCCTTTTGGATTCCTGCGAAGAAAAAATGGAGATTGCCAAATCTGGAGTTCTGGTTCCTCAAACAGTAGATGAGGATGCCAACCTGCCATCTTTTCGTTCAAATGGCGTTCTTCTTCATGCCGAATCTTTTGGCCCCAAGACGGGTCCTATGCTGGTGATGATCCATGGTGGGCCAGGTGGAGATTACAGGTATCTACTAAATGCCAAAGATTTGGTATCTAACGGCTACCAAGTCGTTTTCTTTGATCAGCGAGGTTCTGGATTATCCCAAAGGATCGACAAAAAAGATTATCCCAAAGAAAAAGGAGCCATTATAAATCTGCTTTATGATGATCTGAAGAAAGTAATTGAACAATACAGACGTGATCCCCAGCAAGAAATCATTCTCTTCGGACATTCATGGGGCGCCATGTTAGCTTCAGGATTTGCCGGTAGATTTCCTTCCCTTATCAAAGGTATGGTTCTTTGCGAACCTGGTGGATTAAAATGGGCGGATGTAGAAACCTATGTTAAAAATTCGAGGTCTCTTAATGTTTGGTCGGAAGCCTTGAACAATGCTACCTACTTAGATCAATTCATAACCGGCGCTGAAAACGACCATGCCATTTTGGACTATAAAATGAGCATGTTCTCTTCCAGTAACCCCATTACAGGAGAAGGAGATTTTGACAAAAGTAGTTCATGGCGTGATGGGGCGATCATTTCTACAGTCATGTTTGAGGAAGCAGATCGAGATCAACTGGATTTCTCTGCAGGGATTGAAAATTTCAACAAGCCTATCCTTTTCTTCTATTCTTCTAAAAACAAAGCTTATCCTGATCAATGGGCCGATAAGATTACCAGCGTCTTTAAGACTGTGAAGAAAGTAAAAATACAGGATGTTGGCCATGACGGAATCATTACCAATGCTGATGCTTGGTCTCAGCAGACCAAACCTAATGTATTATCATTTCTAAACAACCTGAAGTAATCATGAAAAATCAAAATTTATATCTTGGGTTTAGGCTTGTATTTACCCTAATGGTTAGTCTACAATTCACCCTAACCCCATCTAAGGCTCATGGACAGACCATCAATCTGGAAAACAAAATGGATCAGAAACATTTTCTACAAGCCCAAATCGGTGCTGAATACGGCATCATTTACGGATTAGGTTATGGATACCAACTAAATAAAAAAGTTATTCCATTTTGGTTGACAAGCGATATCTCTTTACCTATTGGTGAAGAGATGTTGGATGACCTGAAATCGCGTGTCGGAATCAAAATCCAATGGATAAAGATCGGAAGGCTCCACATTTCCAGCGATGTCAGAGGAATTTATCGGCGATTTGAAAATGACCAAGTGGGCATATCCAATTTTGGAATGGATATGAATGCGGTTGCAGGGTATTACAAAGCCTCATGGTTTATTGCTGCAGAAGCTGGCTTTGATAAAGCGATTGCTAGCCATTTCAAGCATTCAGCAGCCTATAAGGAATCCTTTCCTTCGGTTAAAAATGGATGGATAGAGCCGGCCATGGGTGGAAATTTTCATTATGGACTGCAGACAGGATGGAGCTTTAGAAACAACGACCTTACCTTAAGTGGAGGAAAATTGTTGAATCAGGATTTTAAAACCGTCCCACTATTACCCTTTTATGGAAGTATAGCTTTCACGCATAAATTTTAATAATTCTACCCTAGAAAAACATAATTTTTAATTTCCCTTGTATAACAACAAGGGAAATTTTATATTTCCACTGATTTTCAAACCTATACAACATATTTCTATAAAATAAACTACACATACCACATTTTCCCAAACCATGAAAAAAACGGAGCTCTTTATTTTTGCGATCAAAATCATTGGAATCATCCTCTTCTTATGGAGTATCAATTCCCTCAAGGAATTAAGCATGTTCTTTTTTACCCTACAAATGGCAAAAGAAACAGTAGTCATTTTGCCTTCATTAATCATATTCCTGCTTTTACAATGGATTCTGGCTTATTTTCTACTTTTCAGAACAGAAATAATCATTAATCTATTAAAATTAAAGGATGAAAATCAACAAGACATCCTTCAAAACAGCCAATTAAATTATGAAAAGGTATTTCAGATCGCTTTGCTTATCCTTGGACTTGCCATCGTAATCCTAAATATTCCAGACTTTATTTTGTCGATAATAAAAAACATGCTAATCCTTCGTGAGGATGAACCTTATCAAAAATTCCTATGGAATAATTTCGATATACATGGGCTTAAAATAATCCTGGGTGTCCTTTTAATCTTTAATAGTAAAAAAATTAGTAATTATTCAAAGCTTAATACATAGTTTAAATAAAAGAGCAGGTAAATTTAAAAGATTATATTATTTTTAAATCAATATCAAATTTACCTGATCAAATGAAAAAACTTAAAATTAGCGCTATTCTACTATTTACCATCCTTTTGAATAGCCAAATGGCCTCTGCCCAATTCGGGGATTTATTGAATAAAGCAGGAAAAGCTGTTACCTCCAAAGGTGCACAGGCATTAGGGCTTGATAAAATTTTAAAGGAACCCGAAGCCATTAGCACAAGCTTTGAAGATGTAAATCAAGAAGGCAAAGAAATGCCAGAGTTTGAAAGTAGTGCCAAATACCTGCCATTTTCAACATTGGCAAAAAATGGCGATGATGGCTACGTCCTGCAACCGGGACATTTTGAAATGATCAATAAAAGTTACTGCCTAAAAGCAGGAACCTACGCTCCGTCTGCTGGGGATGGATATATGTATGCACCTGTCCTTGGCAAAAAAAAGGATATTGTAACTGCCATCCTGAAAAGCGCAGAGAAACATCCTGAAGTGCAACAGACGGATATACAAATGCTGCTTTGGACCATTATCGCTAAAACAAAATTCATTGATTATAGTGGACCTGTAAAAGAGACTGCATTACGGCTCTTGACTGCAAAACAGATCCTGCAATTGGAAGGCGGTGCCTTGGGAATCCTCCCAATTGACGTCATGGCGAAAGCCAAATCGAGCATGCCACCTGCTATCCAAAAGATTTTCGAAGCTGAAAACAACATCCGGCAATTGGTTTCCTCCGGAAATTACACCTATGCAGAGTTCGAAAAGTATGCGATCATGGCAGGAATGGCGCCAGTAAGAGCAGATATTCCGAGTGGAATCTGGACCTTACATCCCGATGGATATTATATCCGATATTACCCTTCAGGATATTCGCAAACCAAAGTGCAAATCTATGTTCCGGAAAGTTTGATAAAAGATAGAGGATCAAAAAAATTGATCTATGATGCCACTGATGATATTGCTTGCCCAGCAAATACCGGTTCCCAAAGATTAGCCCAAACAAATGAACCGATTAAATAATCGGTTCATTTGTTACATTTCCACACCGAAGATCTTAAAAATAAGATAATTAAACCCATAAACACTTCCTTAATCATTTGTTAATCTTATTTTAAAGCTGTTTCTTTACTTTTGAAAGAAATAAAAATATAATATAAGATAAATGAAAAATTTATATTGGTCATTAATCGCCTGTATGATGACCGGATCGGTCTTCGCACAAGACCTAGCCAAAGGAACCGTATTTAACGACTTAAATGGAAATGGAAAACAAGACCGTAGAGAAAACGGGATTGAAGGTGTTGCCATCAGTAATGGAAAAGATGTTGTACTAACCAACAACAAAGGGAAATACGAAATCCCAGTCCAAAACGACAACATCATTTTCGTCATCAAACCTACCGGTTATGAATTGCCTGTTGATCAGGACAACCACCCAAAATTCTATTACATCCACAAGCCTAATGGATCACCACAATTGAAATATCAAGGTGTTGCTCCTACTGGTCCATTACCCAAATCGATCGACTTCGCCTTAAAAGCTAAACCAGAATCCAATCAATTTTCGGCATTCGTATTTGGAGACCCTCAAGCGTATACAGAAGAGGAAATCCAATACTTCAGCAAAGGCCTGATCGATGAGGCAAAAGAAAGAAAAGGCCCTTTGTTTGGTATCAGTTTAGGGGATTTAGTAGGTGATAATCTAACCTTACACCCTTCTTATAAAACAGCGGTTGGTAAAATGGGACTTCCATGGTTCAACGTGATGGGAAACCATGACATGAATTATGATGTAACTCAGGATTCCCTAGCTGATGAAGGTTTCGAACGTACTTTCGGTCCTAATAATTATTCATTCAATGTTGGGAATGCACACTTCATCGTTTTGGATAATATCATTTATCCACATCCAGAGACAGGAAAGAGCTACCAAGGTGGTTTAAGAGCCGATCAGTTGGAATTCATTGCAAACGATTTGAAATTTGTTCCGAAAGATAAATTGATCGTACTGGCTTTCCATATCCCTTTGAATCCAGAAAACAACAAATCCTTCCGTAAAAAAGACAGAAAAAGATTGTTTGAGCTATTGAAAGATTATCCAAACACCCTTTCTCTTTCGGCACATACCCATTATCAGCAGCAGAACTTCTACACCCAGGAACACGATTGGTTGGGTGCAAAACCTCATCATGAATATAATGTGGGAACAACTTCTGGCGACTGGTACTCTGGTCAGATGAATGAAAAAGGTGTTCCTGCGTCTACTATGCGTGATGGTACGCCTAAAGGTTATGCCATCTTGAATATCGATGGAAACCAATATAACTTCGATTATAAAGTAGCTGGAAAAGCAGATGATTATACCATTGGTCTATTTGGCCCTTCGGTAGTCAAAGAGAAATATGTTGGCCGTTATCATGTATATGCCAACTTCTTCTTAGGATCGGCAACAGATAAGGTTACTTACCGTATCGATCAAGGAGAATGGAAAAACATGGAAAAAACAGAAGGTTTCGACCCTGCCTACATGAAAGAATTATTAGCCTATGATGGTGCAAATTCATTGATCCAAGGCCGCAGACCTAGCGATCCTTCCAATTCAGCACACGTGTGGCGCTTGAAACTTCCAAAATTAAAAGCCGGTAAACATTCGATTGAAATCCAAGCCGTAGATATGTTCGGAAGAACGCATAATGCAACAAAAGAAATTGATGTAATCAACTAAACAACCGAACCTCAAGGTAAAGCCCGACAACTCTTTGTCGGGCTTTACCTTTTTTAATATATGGGTATTTCATTATAAAAACTTAATTTCGTCTGCATAAAATTTTCAAAAAGAATGAAAAAACTATTGTTATTGCTACTTTTGAGTTCAAGCTACGCTTATGGACAAAGGAATTTAACTATTGACGAAACAGTATTTGGTCCTGGAAAATACGCTGCAAAAAGCCTTCCTGCCGCAAAATGGATCAAAAATACGGATGCCTTTTCCAGCTTGGACAGCACCTACCAGAACTTGGTTTCCTTCGATGTAAAGAACAATTGGAAACCGCAGCAGATCGCCAGCCTATCCGATCTACAGTCGGCCATTAAAACCGTACTCCCTAATGAAAAAATAAGCCTTCGTAATTTCCCAACCAGCTATCAATGGGAAGACAACAAAAGGATCTCCTTCCAAGTTGCTGGGGAAAACAATACCTATGGTTTGGTTTACGATCTAGCTACCAAAACAGCGCAGATCAAAAACACCTTGCCTAAGGATCGTGAAGGAGAAGAAATCGGATCATTAAATACACAATCAGCTTATTTGGTTGGTAATAACATCGAAATCATCCAAGCTGATGGCCAGAAGTTGCAGGTAACCCAAGATACCATCAATGGCATTGTCAATGGAACTTCGGTGATCCATAGAAATGAATTTGGAATCGATAAGGGTATGTGGTGGTCTGCGGATAATAAAAAGTTATTGTATTATCGCAAAGACGAAACCATGGTGAGCAATTATCCATTGCCACAATGGGATACCCGGGTAGCTAGCATCAAAGATATCCGTTATCCAATGGCAGGTATGAAAAGTGAGGAAGTTGTCCTAAAAATCTATGACACCGAGACGAAACAGACGATCACTTTACAGACTGGGGAACCGAAGGAACAATACCTGACGATAGTAACCTGGGATCCTACCGGGGAATTCGTGTATGTTGGTGTCCTCAACCGTGGTCAGGACCATTTAAAACTGAACAAATACAAAGCCTCTACAGGCGAGTTCGTTCAAACTTTGTTTGAAGAAAAATCAGACTCTTGGGTTGAACCTCAACATGCATTGGCATTCTTACCGAATAATCCTAAACAATTCATCTATCAAACGGATAAGGATGGATATAACCAACTTTACCTGTACGATACTTCAGGAAAATTGATCCGCCAATTAGGCTATAAGGATGTATTGGTGACCAATTTCCAAGGCTTTGATGAGAAAGGTTCGAAAGCCTATTATATTGGTGCGACTAACAATGGTATGGAGCGTCATCTTTTTGAAGTTGAATTAAAGAATGGAAAAACTACCCAATTAACCAAAACCAATGGTGTACACAATTCCAGCATTAGTAACAGTGGTAAATATGTATTGGATCAGTACAGCAATCTGAACACTCCAAACATCGTTCAGGTCATTGCAACGAAAGACGGTAAAGCAACGCCTATATTGCATGCTGCAAATCCTTTTACGGGCAAAATCAACCTTCCTAAAATCGAATTTAAATCATTCGTATCGGCAGATGGGAAAACACCTTTGAATGCCCGCATAACTTATCCAACTAATTTTGATCCGAACAAAAAATACCCGGTCATGGTGTACCTATATGGTGGGTCACATGCTCAAATGGTAACCGATAGATGGTTGGGAGGATTAGGTTACTTCGATATGTACATGGCACAAAATGGTTACATCGTATTCACCTTAGACAACCGCGGCTCGGATGCTCGTGGTCGTGATTTCACACGTGTAACCCACCGCAAGCTAGGTGAAGCAGAAATGGCCGATCAAATAGTGGGCATTGACTACCTAAAATCGCAACCATATGTTGATGCAGCTAATATGGGAATCTTTGGCTGGAGTTATGGCGGATTCATGACAAGCTCCTTAATGACGAAGCATAATGATATTTTCAAGGCTGCTGTGGCCGGTGGGCCGGTTATGGACTGGAAATTCTATGAAGTGATGTATGGTGAACGTTATATGGATACCCCAGAAGAAAATCCGGAAGGCTATGAAAAGACCTCTCTATTGAACAAAGCCGATAAACTGAAAGGGAACCTACTGATCATCCATGGAGCGCAGGATCCGGTGGTGGTACAACAACACAGTATGGAGTTTATCCAAAAATGTATTGAAGCCGGTAAACAAGTAGATTATTTCTTATACCCTACCCATGAACACAATGTTTCAGGCAAGGATAGGATTCATATGTACGATAAAATCGCTAAATACTTTGATAATTACCTGAAAAAATAAGGTTATTTTTTTACCATGATAAAAGAACAATTCCAAGTATAAACTGTTCATTCTATAGAGATAGGTCATTAAATTACTGGCGGACTCTTAGAGTTCTATAGAGGTTTTAAACAAAATATTATGATACAGACAAAATACCAGGAATGCATAGAAGCATGCAACGAATGCGTGGTGATGTGTAATCAATGTGCAATGGCATGTTTGAATGAGGAAAATGTGGAGCATTTGAGAAAATGTATTCAATTGAATTTGGAATGTGTAGCTATTTGTGAAGCATCCGTAACGAGCATGAGTTTGGATGGCAAGTTCAGCAAAGATATTTGTACACTATGTGCTGAAATATGTGATGCATGTGCGGAGGAATGTGAGAAACATGCTTCCATGGGAATGGACCATTGTAAGGAATGTGCGGAAGCATGTAGGAAATGTGCAGATGCATGTAGACAAATGATGAATGCAGCCTAATCAGGCTGCATTTCTTTATGAAATTTCTGGTGCTTTTGGATCCTTCAATTTATCGATGGATTCGAAAGCACCACTTTTTTTGAGCAACCACATGCCCAACTTTTCTTCCGCAATACCAGGAACGATCTTGTAGGTGAAAATAGGCAAACCATCAGGGTCACTTTCGATATTCATCTTAAAGAAATCCACCGTATTTATTTTCTTCAATTCTTCCGATAGTTCAGTGATGTGGGAAGATACAATCACAAATGGCCCATCCACTTCTGCCAGGTTCTTCATGACCTTGAGAATCGCATTGGAAGCATCGCTATGATTGGTTCCCTTGAAAAGCTCATCCAATATCATCAACGCATTGGAATGTGGTTCTAATTGATCCACGATATCCTTCAAACGCATGGCTTCCACATAAAAATGGCTATAGCCCATTTCCAGGTTATCCTGCAGATTGATACTGGTAAATAAACCGTCAATAAGATCAGTCTTTATCTGATCTGCTGGGACTGGAAAACCAATATGGGTGAGGTATAAGGCAGAGGATATGGTTTTGATGATAGAGGATTTCCCGGCCATATTTGCCCCAGTCAGGAACCATAACTTTTTATCCTTCGAAATTTTTAGATCGTTTTTTACAGGCGATTTATGGAAAATGTGATAAACACCCTCCATATAAATCTCTCCCGTTTGGTTTTTGGGATATACTTCGGGATAGCAGAACGATCTTGCTTCCGACACTTTAGCGACAGCGAAATAGGCATCTATTTCATAGAAAAAACTGATGGCTCTCTTTATTCTGCTGGAAAGTTCGAAACGGATCAGTCGATCGAATTTATCGATGTTGAAAATATTGATTTTGATCTTTTCGGGATCTCTGGGTTTACCATCAAAAATCCTAGCTAAACAGGAATCGATGGTATCGATCATTTCTTTTAGATCCTCATCGGGGGTATGGTCATAGATCTTTTGATAGAACTTTTGGGAATCCATCAGGAAATCACAGACCTCAAAAATATTTCGTTTTTTATAGTAATATGCGGGTGTCCGGATGCCAAAAATATCCATGATACCGTTGGAGGTGCTCCCGCCGGAATGCCTTGTTTTAATAAACTTTTCAATGTCTTTGAGGATGACACGGTAGAATGGGAAAACCTCATGGGCGACCGCCTCTAAACGACGTATTTTGGATTGCCTGTTTTTAATGATGTCGATATCCAATACGGGATCGTAGAATACGGAAAGGAAGAATTCTTGGCCGCCTTCGGTTATGACAGCCTCTTCGTAAAAACTGAAAATGGTACGATTGCTAAAATCACGTAGTTGGAGATCCCGGAGGGTCTGTTCATCTATTAAAAACTTCTCGGCCATAGTGTTAAATATACTAATTTGTATGTTGGTAATATGGATTTAATCTTAGGTATATGAATAAAGATTATTTTTTGAGAAATTTCCATAAAAAAATGTCATGTTGAGGGGAGTTGAAGGATCTGTGGGATGGTGATCGTACAGATGCTTCGACTGCGCTCAGCATGACATTTTTGAAGATTGCTTCGTCGTTCCTCCTCGCAATGACGAGGAAACGTCCTCGCAATGACGCTTAATCGCAAGGACGCTACTTCTTGAAAAGACGGGATGAATGCTAGCCTAGGAAGTTAACCCAGTCGGCGTTATCGGTATATTCTACTAAAGGATCAGCTTCATTCTTAGCATTCAATTGTCCTAAGAACATAGTAAGATCCATAAGCATATGCTGTCTGGTGATTTCCACCAAAGCAGGGTTAAACCCTTGCATATTCAATACAAATTGGAAACTGATCACCCTTGCAATCATTCTACCGATCGTCACCAAGTCTCTTTGCTTCAAATTACCCTCTACCGAAAAATCCAATTGTGATTTAAAATAATCCGCACTGGTATCGGAGGATTTATAAGTTTTTAAGAAATTATAAAGGTTAGTCTCCTTGCTCTTACGCATCAATTTCAAAATACCTTCAGCAATCTGGCTATACAACATCTCATTCGATCCTTCAAAAATCATGAATGGTCTGCTATCCACCACTGCCCTACCGGCAATATGATCCAAACGGTAGCCATTTGCTCCGGCCAATTGCAAACTGATCTGAGCAGATTCCTGCATCAAATCGGTAACCAGTGCTTTCAATGTATTAGCTTCTACACTTAAAGTTGCCAAATCATGCTCAATCCCACTCTGTCCAACACTATATGCACACATTCCAGAACAGATGGTATAAGCCGCTTGAATTCTTGCCACCTGATACTTAACCGCATCAATATGCAATAATGGCGAACCACCTACGATCCTTTCTTGACAATGTTGTAAGGTCTCATCCAATAGGCGCTTAATGAAACCCATTCCCATGCCTGGAAATTGCAACCTACTGCGGTGCAACATATCCAACATCAATTTGATACCGGTAGTTTCAGGAGTCAATTTCTGCTCCTCAGGAACCACCACATCAATTTCATTGATTCCATAAGGAATCGCATATAAACCTAGGTTATTATAACGATGAACCATTGGAATATGCTCTTCCGCTTTATTATTATCTGTTACAAAGAAATCAATATCCCTTGCCAATTCACCATTCGCGCCAAATTTTCGTGCCGTAACCAACCAACAATCAGCTGCACCACTTAATCCCTGCCAATGTTTCTGCCCTTTGATATGGTATGATCCATCTACCTGCTGATAAGCTGTCTTCATATTCAAAGCATCACTTCCATACGCTTTCTCGGTAATCATCAATCCACCCATCGCATTCTTCTCCAAAAACTGGCTAAAAATGCGCTCTTGAACAGGAAACTGTCCATATTTTGCTAAAGGCTCCAAGAATAAAGCAATATTGATCCCGAACATCAAGGATAAAGGAAGAGATTCATAAGAAGCAGCAGCAAGAACACTTAAACATTCTTTTACAGAAACTCCTCTTCCTCCATGAATTTTTGGAATGGCAACCGCCAAAGGCTTATGTCCCATGATCTTGTTCAAAAACTCCTTCGGAAGATCCCGATTCAAACTTAGTTGATTGATATCGTTATCCTCACGGAATAATTGTTTCAGCTCTTTGCTGAAGGTAGTGATATAAGTATTAAAATCTAATTGTGCTACTACTTCGCTCATTTCCTTTTTCTTTCTTGGTTATTTTCAATGTTGTTAATGCCTGTTTACTAAAAATCTGACAAAAACAAGCAATACAAAATTAATTAATAAGGAAATGCTGTACTATGAGAAATAGGATAATAATTAGGACAAATCGTGCATAACCCAAATTTACTTTACACCCTTACGATATTCACTCGGAGAAATACCTACTATTTTTTTAAAGAGCCTTGTAAAATAAGATGGATCCGCAAAATCAAGTTCATAGGCTATGCTGGCCACACTTTTGTTAGTTTCCAAAAGCAATAATTGACTATGGATTATGGACACTTCCAGGATCAATTCTTTGGATGATTTATTGAAAACAGAAGATACGCACCTGTTTAAATAATTAATCGAAACCGCCAGTTTATCCGCATAAAAATCCACGGTCTTGTGCTTATTGAAATGTAAATGAACCAATTGCTTAAATGCTAGCGCAATTTCCTGCTTCCTTTCCAAAGACTTATTAGCATTGGAAAGTTTAATGATTTTTAAGGCTACGGTTTTGAAAATACTCTCATACAGTTCCTTATAGGGTTTATCCGTATAAATCTCCCGGTATAACAAATCGAGCATATTGTTCAATTCCTGACTATCTTCCTTACTCAGGTTTAATAAGGGGGCAATATTAAAGATATGGAGGATCTCCTGTTCTCTAAACATAGAGGTCATCGCCTGTTCTTTAATTAGTACACAATAACCCTGGGCTGATTTATCCACCGAATGGATTGCCGAAATATGCCCATAATTACAGATCACCACTGCCGGAGCATTCACCATAAAGGTGGTAGATTCAATCTGTTGGTTAAAATATCCTTCTGTAATATGGATCAACAGATTGTAGCCAAAGAAGATGGGTGGAACTGGAGTTTTAAGGTAGGGCGCAATATCCCTTAATGGAAAAATCTTAATCGGAGTTTGGATATAGGTCAGATGCTTTAAACTCCCATCCATAAATTTGGATACAAACTCATCCGCATTGATCTGATTTTTTTCCATGGCTTACTGTTTATATCAAAGATAAGAATTGCGGTTTGAAACAGAATTAGAAATAATATATTGCTATTATTTTGTCATTAAACCTATTTTTCCAAGAATAAAAAATTAATATTCTTTCTTTTACAATTAAATATCTTACCTTCGTAATGTTACTTGACAAGTCTATAAGCAATAGGTATGTTCATTTGACCTATTGAAGTTATCACAATATTTTCGGCATAGTTTTTTCTATTCAATACATTGTAAAGCTTTAATTGAAAGCAAGGCGCTTTTTGGCCTTAAAAAAACAAAATAATTTATCAATAAAATAATAATACAATGCAAGAAGGAACTATTAAATTCTTTAACGAAACTAAAGGATTCGGATTTATCACTCCATCAAACGGTGGTGCTGATGTTTTTGTTCACACTACAGGTCTTAAAGGTCCAGTTCGTGAGAACGACAGAGTATCTTATGAAGTAGAAAATGGAAAAAAAGGATTAAACGCAGTAAACGTTCGCGTTATCGGTTAATTCCTCACTTTATTAAAAAAGAAAAGTGGCTGTCTAAAAAGGTCTCTTAAAAGAGAACCCCGTCATTAAAAAATGGCGGGGTTTTTCTGTTTTTTGTCCTCAAGATTTTGTATCTTAAGGTGCAACCAAAAAACAATATGGCAAACATAC